>Ga0075163_10000187_pt1 | contig 73448 bp, 60 predicted proteins | sample JI1023141ADNA_FD_71478 | JGI IMG/M metagenome (GOLD analysis project Ga0075163, IMG submission 71478) | Wastewater effluent complex algal communities from Wisconsin, to seasonally profile nutrient transformation and Carbon sequestration -... | ecosystem: Engineered > WWTP > Effluent > Algae... | reverse complement strand
AAATTGGATTAGATTTAATTCAATTGGAGACTACAACGCTTACTTAGCTACTCACAGTGCAGAGTATGAAGCAGATAAGGCTGCCAAGCTACTAGCACAGCAAAAACTAGAAGTGTGGCAAAGGATTAAAGAGTATCGTGACGACCACCAACTTCGAGGATTCCAGGTTGGTGGAAACTGGTTTCACTCGGACAATCCATCGCGTATTAAGTACATTGGATTAATGATGATGGGAGCAGGAATTCCAGCTAACTTGCAATGGAAAACGATGTCTGGGTCTTTCGTTACAATGACACAAACACTAGCAGGACAGATATTCGGTGCAGTTGCAGCATTTGATTCCGATGCATTTATTAATGCAGAAGTACATAAGGCTGCAATGCAAGCATCTAGCGATCCACTTAACTATAATTATACTACTGGATGGCCCGCAGTATACGGAGAATAGCACAATGAAATATGAAGTATATTTAGCTTATTCAAATAGCTATACAATACTTAGCCCAATAATAAGAGCTATAGAGGGTTCTGAGTATAGCCATATTGCTATATTTATAACTCCTGGGGAGCCAACAGACGATTCTATGCTTATAGAGTCAACTATCTCTAGGAATGGCGTAAATATATCCACGCTAAGGGCATTTAAAGAAAGGTCTAGCGGATGGAAAATTACAAGGCTCCATTTTCAGATAGATGATTTTGATAAATTAAGATACTTTGCCCTCTTAGAAGAAGGCAAAAAATACGACCTAACTGGAGTTATTGGGCTAGGCTTCAAAAGAGACTGGCAAGAAAACGATAGATGGTGGTGCACAGAGCTTGTAGCGTACATATTACTTAACCTGGGCTTTAAGGTCACAGAAAGTAATAATGTTCACAAGATAGGAACAAAGAATTGCCAAGATTGGCCACAAGCTGAAATAGACAAATCGTAAATAACGGCCCTTAATTGGGCCGCTTTTATTTAAACTTGCCAGTATTTATAAAATGCAACGACTGCCTAGCAACCGCCTCGCTCCACAACATGTTGAAATGATCGACATGCAAGCATATTGTATCTCTAGCTTCTCCTAATATATTTTCCCTCATCATAACAACGCCGTCGTGAACAGATTCGTTATCGAGAATTAACTTTCCAAGACACATCAATGGATTCCATTTTGTTGTTATCCTATTCCCTATTATTACGCCTACATCGGAAGATGTATTACCTAAGTCGTTAATAGACTTGGATTTGTAAGACAATTCTTCTATTATAGGTAACAGATTTAAAATGCTAAATTTATCAAGTATTTTAGTCGCAAGAATCGCACCATTATGAGGAGTACCAAGTGTCACTATTTTCCATATTCTACATGTTATCAATTGCGATCTTGATACTTTTCTTGCTATTAATCCACCCAGTGAGTGTCCAACGAGACAGACATAATCGGAGGACAAGAAAAGACGATTAATCTCAGATATAATGTAGTTGGATATTCCTTCTATACTGGAGTCTAGAGAGCGGTAAGATATTACGTGAGTCTTATATTCAGAATTGATATCGAAATATCTCTTCAAATAAGACATAGTTATGCCATGGCTACCAAGGCCATGAAGAAATACAACGTGCTTCATATAGTCCCCTTTTGATTATATATGCATATGTTAAATAATATAAAGACAGGAAGCAATAGCCATGACTAGGCAGTCAATAGATTTTAGCTATAACGAAAAAGTAAAAGATATCTTTGCTAAAGCTAAAGAAGTAAGAGAGTCTAATGCACAAAACACAGTAGCTATATCAGCAACACCAGCAACACAAGTAAGGACAATAACACCAGGCAAGAATGTGGGGCTTGGGGGCATAAAACTAAAAGAAGACGGCACAATAACAAAGACGGCATATTTAGACTTATTAAATATACAGTCTGATAAATACGACCACCTTGAGTTTTCTGACGATGAGATATTAAAGATATCTGGACAACTAAGAAGATATACCACTGGAATAAATGCATCAGTGCCATTGATATGCAGCGGCGACATATGCGCCTTTAAGAGCAACTGCCCATATCATCAAATAGGCAAAGCGCCAGTAGGACAAGACTGTTTGCTAGAGGCACAATTGATACATTACTGGACAGAACAATACCTCAATGAATTTGACGTAGACCCAGCAAGTGTTACTGAAATGCATATGGTTTCTGAGTTGGCAGAATTCAATATTTACGAAATGAGGATAACAAAATACCTAGCAGAGCATCATCCTACGTTAATGCAAGACGTAGTCACTGGAATAGATGCCAATGGCAACGTACTCCAGAACCAAGAGATATCTAGGGCATTTGACCTAAAAGAAAGAATAAAGAAAAATAGAATGAAGGTATTAGAGTCATTAATGGCTACTAGAAAAGACAAGGTTAAGATAATTGCGGCGATATCAGAAAAGGACAATTCAATGTCTAGGCTAGCAGATCTAAAAACCAAGATAGACGATTTAGCTAGCAAGATGAAGCAGTCCAAAATAATAGATGGCGAATCGAGGTCAATATGACAGCTAATAGAAAAAATGTTTACTTCAATAAAAGCAAAGGTGGAACCGGCAAATACAGAACAGGAACATTCTTTTCTAAAAAGAATAATAGTAATTATATTTATAGGTCTGCATATGAATATGCATATTTAAATAAGCTAGAAATGGACGAAGACGTAATTAGCTTTGTGGTAGAACCATTTCAAATACCGTATAGAGATGACTATAATCACAAAAGAACATACAAACCAGACATAGTAGTTTTAAGGAAAAGTGGCGAACTAGAAGTAATAGAAATAAAGCCAAAGTCTATGCTGGTTAATACAAAAGTACAAAGGAAGGCAGCGGCAGCAAGATCATTCCTTAAGATGTATTATAGGACACATATCATAAGCTATAAGTTTATTACCGAAGAAGACATATTTGAAAACTATAGCGAATACCTAGAGGTTCTAAAAACAATATGATTGACCGCAGCAAGTTAGCATCACTAGATATAGAAACATCAGGACTGAATAGTAAGTCACCATCTTTCTTTACCTGGGCTGTAGGTGTTGCTAAATTTGATCCACAAGACCCAGACAAAACTACCGTTTGGGAAAGGCTGTACAATTCTGGTAAGACAGAAGCCGAGACTAGAAGAATTTTTGGTGAAAATAAGTTTAACGCCAATCGTTTAGCTGAAGGTGTATTCGATGGATATCTAGGTCAGTTCGGTGCTCTTAGTGGTCAAAAAAGCATAGTTAAAGATCTAACGGCACAGCTATCTGGTGTAAATAATCTTGTTATACAAAACTCAAACTTTGAAAGAAGAGTGTTTGAAGAGCTATATAAAATATCTGATCCCGCAGACGTAAAAGCATTCTCTGATTTATTTGAGTGGAAGTATGCCGACTCTGGTCTTGCATATATGGGGCCAGATCCATATATACTAAACCAGAAAAACCAAGGACAGTTAAAGATATCTGAATTCTTAAAAGACCAGTCTAATACTGGCCTATTTGATGACGCCACAAACATATATGAAGATATCATGAAAAAGTATAAGGATGTTCTTGATAGACAAGGAGGAAAGATACAGGTTGTAGAGCAGATGGATGCGACAAAAGGATTGTTGCTAAAGGCTGCCAAAATGGGCTATATAGACAAACAGTATATAGGAATAGGCTCTTCGCAAGAGTTTCTATCTAAGATGCTGCTAGATCTTGATGAGGCGCATCTAGCTGGCTCTGACGCAGATCAGCAATTACGTACATCAATGGATAATATATTCAAGATGTACGACGAGCTAGGTTCTGGTAATGTGTCTGCAAAAACAGAGACTCTCCTAAAAAAAATATCAACGGGTATGAAAGACGGAGGTGTATCACAGTTAAAAAGAGGCCTAAGAAAGGCGATAGATGACGCAACATCTCAAGCGGGATATAAGATATATGACGCACCATCTGCAACAACAAACGATGTAACCCAGAAGTTTGTAAATTCAGCAGGGCAAGAAGTAGAGGTGACAAGGTCGTTCAAAACATCAGGCAGGACAACAAATAATGTTAACGAAGCAATAGCTGATACAGTTAGAAGATATCAGGGTGTAGACATAGGTATTGATCTTGATAATCTAATGTCAAGATTAGCAGATGAAACCACTATAGATGGTAAACATAAGCTGGTAGACAATCTGGCTGCAGATAAGCGTGTATTTAAAGCTTCTCGTAATATTAAGATAGCAATGGGTGCGGCGCTATTAGGCACTACCCTTATTGCGATGGAAGAAGATAACTCTAAAAGAGATATAGCAAAAATAAAGCAGAAAAAGGATGTGAATAGACAACTATCGCAATCTGTAGAGAATAATGTAAAAATGTATTCTAAACCAAGAATATCAATACCTAATTATCACGGTTCCGGATTTGCAGACTGGAACGAAAGAACTGGACATCATGAGTATTAATTATGTCAGATAAATTATCAGATGCAGATGCCGCCTTACTAAAAGGTAAGAAGAGAGCAGACTATTTTAGAAGATACAGAACTGCTGGGGCTAATGAAGTAAAAGACTTTTCATTAATGGGCAGATATGGCCAGGCAACAGCAATGGATCACCTTAAAAGGGCCGCTTCATTCTCTCTTGGTTCTGGTGCAGTATGGGAAAACACGTTAAACGCATTAGGGCAAGTTACAAAGCATCAGCAGAATAGCTGGCTAGGAAGATCGATAATACCAGCATCGGGCGCCTATTTTACATTTGACGCACTATCTACTGGAGACTATGCTGGATATGCAGGGTTTGCAGGAGCAGAGATCGCCGGCATGACCGCATTTAGGCCAGGCAAGGAGATAGGCCATGCTTTCGCTAAAGGCGTACTAAGGATGGGCCCTAAGTCGTCATGGGCATTTGGTGCACTAACTGGGGCCGCTGCAGGTGTGGCAGCAGGTGCAGTAGTTGGAGGCGCAGTATATGGTTTAGCTCAAATAGGCTCAAATGAAAACTTTATACAAGACGCAAAAATGATGATAACTAAACCGTTATTTAAAACACAAGGAATGCAAACCCAGAATACAATGAGCGCAAGACAAAGGGCGTTGAGCAAGCTTGCAAAATCAGGACTCAACGACAGAGGAAGTCTTTTAGGCAGTGAGTCTATGATACTCCGTAATTTACTATAGGAATAATATGACTAATATTATAGGAAAGTTTGATAGTGAAACAGGGAACGAAGTTAGAAACTTTGCGCATATCCCGTGGGAAGAATATTTAGCATCAAAGAAATATGATAAAAATATAGACAATATGTGCACAAACTGCATAAAGGAACAGAAGGCAAAGTACGGAAAGATCACAGTAGAATGTAGCGGACCATTAACAATAGACAACATGGTGCCAGAGGAAGTCAGACATGTATTGTCTACTGAAGAACTTCAGTTGCTTAGAGAGGCATATAACCCATACGAATGGGCAGAAAATAATATAGATGTCAAAAATAAAGATAAGAAAGAAAGGCTTTTTAGCAAAAGATGGTATCAGAATCAATATACAAACTGCTCAAGCAAAAGGAAGACGATAAGGTCTGGGCGAAGAATTGGAAAGGCGCTGTCGGTAGACACTCCAATTCCGACACCAGATGGATTTGTGCTATTACGCGACATAAGGGCAGGAGACTTTGTATTAGATGAAAACGGTAATCGCACAAGAGTAACGATGGCCACAGACATAATGTATGATCACGAATGCTATAACGTAGTTTTTAGTGACGGGACAAGTATTGTGGCAGACAAAGAACATCTATGGGTTGTTGAAAATTATGCTATTAGAAAAAATAATTCCAAAATCAAAACAAAGAAAATAGAGCCAATAACTGCAACTACAGAATATATAGCCGGCAATCTTCTTGCGTCAAATATGAACAAATTTAATTTCTCAGTGGCAATAACTGCGCCTGTAGAGTTTGCGGCACTAGATATAGCGGCAATCGACCTGTATAGCCTTGGTGTAGAGATAGGTTCAATTTGTGCCTCTAGTAGCGCAACAATGGAAAGCTATAGTCTGTATGATAAATATATATTTAGCTCGCTAGAGCAGAGGGGCGATTTGCTTGGAGGGATAGTTAATTCAATAGGCTCGCAAAATAGCGGAGGAGTTAAGATAGAAGGGATAAATAAATATGGAGGCAGTTTTATATCTAGTATCGCGGGCTCTTTGGGTCTTTCTACGTCAATAGAAAATACCGACGAAACTTATTGTGTCACGATACATGGATATGGCAGCAACGTTGAGTCATACAGAGGTAAATACAAGCTTATTACTTCAGTAGAAAAAATAAAGTCGGAGCCCGTAAAATGCATAGCGGTTGATTCTAAATCTCATTTATTCTTGGCCGGTAAAAACTTTACAGTAACGCACAATACTTTCGGAGTAGTCCTTTCTCTATTGCATAGAATGCTTACAAACAATAATTATAATATTCTTGTTGTAACACCATACGACTCTCAGTCGGAAGAGGTCTTCACCACCATGAAGAAGCTGTTAATGAATCTTGAACAGCCATATGACTCAATCGTAAAAAGAGCAAAAGAGTCTCCTTATTATATAGAGCTAAGAAATGGCTCAAGGATGAAAGCGTTTACTGTAGGTAATAGTGGCGGCGGACAGATCAGGGGACAGCCTGCTGATATATTATACGTTGACGAAGCAGATCTATTAACACAGAAAGACTTTAACTCTATCTTAGCAATTATGCTAGATAAGCCAGACACAGAGATGTGGGTATCATCGACCCCAGATGGGGAAAGACAAATGTATAAGTTGTCTCAAGATGAAGCATTCAAAGAGTTTCATTTCCCATCTTCTGTATTGCCGCATTATAACGACAAGATAGATAGAGACTTAAGAAACCAGTCTGATGAAATGGGATACGTCCAAGAGGTATTGGCTGAGTTTGGTGCATCAAGACTAGGCGTATTCCAGAAGTATTATATCGACATGTGTACCAAGCTTGATTATACAATTACACAAGAAGATATTTTGGCAAGAAGAGGCGACTTCATTATAACAATGGGTTGCGACTGGAACCATGATCAAATAGGAACAAGGATATGCGTTCTAGCATACGATAAGAAGAACAATGTGTTTTCTATAGCTGAAAAGGCTTCAGTATCAAAAGAAGGCTGGACTCAAACAATGGCCATGGAAAAGATAATACAGCTAAACAGAAAGTATAGATTCGAAAAGATATATATAGACGAGGGATATGGCGCCACTCAGGCAGAGATGCTAAAAGGTTTTGCTATAGAGCAGTTTGGTAAACTTCCAAAGAATCATCCAGACTTATACTTATCAGAACTAAGAGCTATCAACTTCTCTTCTAAGATAGAAATAAAGGATCCGTACACAGGACTAGATAGCAAGAAAGACATTAAGCCATATATGGTAGAGACGCTAAACAGGCTAATAGAGAAGATGGTGCTCAAGCTACACACAGATGAAGACAAGAAACTAATAGAGCAACTGAAAGGATATGAGGAGAAGCGTGGAGTGACCGGAAGGCCGACATATTATGCGTCAAATACAGCTGTAGGAGACCATGATCTAGATGCCTTAATGTTGGCGGCACTAGCGTACAACTTAGAGTTCTCAGAAATATTTGCAAATCTAAGAACAGAAATAGCGATCAAGGTTTTATCACAAGAAGACATTCATGGTGCAAGCACCACTCATCTTAGACCTTCTGCCGCATATGCAGGAAAGAATAACGATGGGCTTGAAATAAGAACCAGAAAGAGAGAGAATTGCAGTCCTAAATCCAGAGTTCTATACGTAGGCGCAAGGAGGCAAGATGACAATAATGGTGAAGATAATGATATAATGAGAACTTCATCACTACTGTATGGGAAAGGAACATTACTTAAAAAGAAAGGTAAAAGGGCTCAATTTTAAAAATGATAAATATTATAAACAATGCTTATGACGGAATGATATCTGGATCAACTGTTTCAGACGTAGGTCTTTGCTATTACGACAACTTCAGTGAAACAATAATGGAGCTGTCTAGCATTGCAGTAAACGAATGCTCTATACATCCATTAGCTCCAGTAATCAGGAAGTATTACTTGGTTATTAACGCCCCTACGCAAATAGGGAGCGTTATCATATCTGCTACATGTAACAATATTGCCAATGTTGGCGCAAAGATAATAATAGGAGAGATAGCCCCACAACTATCGGATTTTGATAACTTGATATTCTATAACGAAGCAAAGATATTAAACCCGGTTCACGGTCATCTTATCCCAGTATGGGTATACATAGAGCAGCTTATATCTTCAAATATACAGTCTGTACTAAGCATAGAATTAACGGCAGAATAATATGAGCGACAAGGAAGATGTTTTAAAAGAACTAAAGACCATACAGTCCCAGCTATATGCTGGGCTAAAGGACATACGTATAGCAATAAATGCAGATAAGAATCCTGAAGTAATAGAGGCTATAACCGCAATATACGGAGAAGACTTTATTGCTGGAATGCCAACGGTATCATTTGATATGTACATACAGTGTATGGAAATAATCAAGCAGGCAGGCAAAGATAAAGGCGATCAGCTTACTGGCGAGTACCTCATATGACCATCATATCTACGCCTAGCGTTCAAAGCGAACAAAGAAGGGCAGATTTGTATAAAAGAATTTATCAGTATGCTGCCACCGATTTTGTCAACTACAAAGACATGTATGACTTCATAAGAGAGTTATTTATTTATATAAATACTATAGAGCAAAAGCTCACGTCTCTATTTGGAATACTGCAGAAGCATACACATAAGATAGCGCCGCATACTCACAATATATTGCCGCATTTTCATATCTCTGGTAAGCCAGGTGATCCAACATCTCCTATGCCATTAACAACATTAGTTAATGCTCCAGTGGAAGGACTGTTGCCTACTCAATTACCAAGAATAATATGGACTAGAACAAGGCTTCCTATCACCTTGATAAATACAACCACGGCAATAACCAATATTAATAACAAGGTGATAGTTAGTAAAAACACAAGCTTAGAGTCATCAGAGGTTGGAATAGGCAAGGTAAGAGCTGCTCCAATACCAATATTATTAGTTCCTAGCATACCAGAATATATAAAGGGAGGCGTATTAAGTGCCATTACTGGATAGAAATAGCGCAGAAGCAGAACAGGCATACTATTATGCAAATGTAATAACAGGATTCTTTGCATCTGAAATAAGAAAGAATGGTTGTCTTACGCCTATACCAATAACCCTATATCATGAGGCAGATGGTCATATATCTCAAATAGAAGATATCGATGAAATCGTAAATGCTCCAGATCAGGAAATATATAAAGCAAAAAATAATGCTAAAAATGTATACTTAAAAGATCCTCTATCTGAAGCTATAAAAAGGTCTATTGGTCAAAACTGCCTGAGCTGCAAGCCGAGCTTGCCAAAGATAGCATTTACAAACACGTTAGATGACACTATCAATAACGCTTTAAATTTTATAGACAAGCTAAAAAAAGGTGGGACTCTAGATATAAATACCCCATCTATAGCATTTACGCTTAATTCTTTTTGTATACCAGACTTGCTTAGCTTATTGGCTGTGCTTATTGCAGCATTGGCAAAAATAGCTTTTGCCTTAGACTTTAGTAAATTCAATATAATGTCATTTATTATGGCAATAATAGGCAAGTTGCTTGCAATACTTTCAAAGTTTGCAGAGGTGTCTTTAAAGATTTCTCTGTCTCCTATAATGTGTATCATAGACGCCTTAATACAGCTGTCCACAACTGTCGGCAAAACAGCAGAAGGCGTTGGAGATCAGATAAAAAAGGCAAAAAAAGAATATGCAGAAAAAAGCATGAGGGAAAGGGCAAAATCTTTAGCCAAGAAAGTAGAGGGCGCTGTAGACATAAGGTTTATGGGCGAAAGCGTTACCGCCTCATCTATAAATAAAGATAGCCAGCAGAAGATACAGGATATATCAGATGGCATAAAGAAAGAAGATAGCAACAAAAGTGATATAAGTAAATTTGCAGAAGAGCTACAAGAACTAAAAGACGTTATAGAGCTTGGCGTAAAATCGATAGAAGACACAATTATTGATGTTTTTGGTATATCGCAGTATATGTTATGTGAGTCGGCTAGATGTACTTCTAGGGCGTCAGATGATTACGATGGCATAATGAAGTTTATATCATTAATAAATCTCATAAGATCAATAATAAAAAGAAAAACTAGAAAAATTGCCTCAAACATCACAAGGTCAGGAAGCTACGAATCAGTAGACCCAAGTAGTGCTATCCTGTCAAATGATGAGATATATTCAGCTATTGCTGAGGCAATAGGTAGAAACCTAGAGATAGCAGAATCTGACGGCTCGGACATAGGGATAATAATAGGTAAGCCTATAGACGATATAAGTGTCAAGCCATTAACTATATTTGGTTGCAACCTTGGAGATATTATTCAGGACTCGCATCTAAATGTAATAATAAAGGACGCAAAGGAGTTTGCAGAAGGCCATCTTATAGGCAAGGGCAATGATCCAACATACGTATCTAGGCCACTAGACAATATATCTACAAATACAGATTTTATTCCATTAGACATAGACAATAATCTAAATGATGTTATAAAAAACATATTCTCTTTCCTTAACGTAACCAATCCATATGTAGACGGGGAAGCTCCTCCTCTATATGATAGTCAGCCTGGAAGCATAGCCGACAGAGCAGAAGAGTTAAGGTTAAAAATAAAAGAAAACAGACTATCATTAGAAGAGTCGGCAAACCTTAGGGATTCGCTAGATGACCTTCTTGGAAACATAGGCAATATTAGGATATAACGCATGACAGAAATAATACACTCTACAAATATGGCTAAGGCCAAGCTGTCAAACAATGACTTCAAGGTCAACAGATTAAAGACCGTAAAAAATCCATCTTTGTCGTTCTTTGGTCCAACTGGAGACTATGCGAGAAGTACATATTGGCAGTCACACGCATATGATCTATATGAGTACTCAAGAATAATAGACACAGAGGCATTCGCAACTAGGGCTTTCAATAAGAAAACAACCCTTATGTTTAAGGCCGGATATTCTTTATCTTCTGAAAATGAAAAGAATGCAAAGTATATAAAGCAAAGACTTCAAGAGATAAGCTATGTCACCGGCAAGCCTTTCGATATATTCCTAAAGGAAACAGCGTCTAATCTTATTACCTTTCATAATGCATATATAGTGAGAGTAAGAAAAACAGAAGCCAGTGGTGGATTGCCAGTAAACATAAGAGGAAAGATGGTAGACCCAGTAGCGGGTTATTTTAATCTACCTCCAGAAACTGTACAGTTAAAAATAGACAAGTACGGCAAAGTAATGAAGTATAGACAATATATCTCAGCTACGCAGTATGTAGAATATAGCCCAGAAAATGTTATTCATTTATACTTTAATAAAAGAACCGGATTCTTAATGGGCACTCCTCCATTGGAGTCTGTAAAAGATGATATCTTGGCTCTAAGAAGAATAGAAGAGTCTGTTGAGACACTTATCTATAAAAGTCTATTTCCAATTATTCACGTAAAGGTTGGAACAGATAAGGTTCCAGCAAAAACATTCCCTGATGGTAGATCTGAAGTTGACATGGCAACAGTCCAGTTGAAGAACATAGAGGACGATGGTGGTGTTGTAACAGATCAAAGGGTAGAGATTAAGGCTATAGGTGCAGAGTCACTTGCTCTTAGGGTAGAGTCTTATCTGGCCCATTTTAAAGAAAGGGTTTTTGTCGGATTAGGAATGTCCAGCGTTGACTTCGGCGTAGGTGATGGCAGCGGAAGAGCAACTGGCGAAGTATTGTCTGAGTCATTAAAAGAAAGCGTCATTGCCTACCAAGATGCATTCATGACATTTATAAACGAGCACATAATAAAAGAGTTGCTTGTAGAAAGCGGTAGATATAAGAATGCGTACTCTATACCTGATACCGATGAGGTGTTGTTTACTTTTAATGAGATAGACATTGTTAGAACGATAAAAATAGAGTCTCACGAAATAAATAAAATGACACAAGGACTACAGGGTATAACTGAGACGCGTAAAAAGCTTGGCATGAAAGCATTAAGCGAAACAGAACTTAAAAAGATGAGAGCAGAACTTCAATATGATATTAATCTAGAAGCAGATAGGGCGCTATCAGAGAAGCAGATGGCAGAAGCTGCCAAAGCGGCTAAAGCAGCTAAAGCAGCAGGCACTGCTAGTACTGCAAAAGCAACTAGTGGGGCATCATCAAAAGCAAAAGGTTCATCTAATCTTACTAAGTCGGTGACAGCACCAAAGAATCAACATTCAGATGCGGTAGTATCTATTGCAAAAGTATTATATTCTGGTAGCGAGATGAAGACTGCTAGAATATACAATATAATAAAAAATGAAATATATGACGAGTCTATAGACAATGTATACGTTGATAAATTAATAATAGATGCATCTAAATCAATTATTAATTCATACACATCTATTGACAAAGATGATATATGCAATATCATATCTGACCATATACTTAATGTAATAATCAACATATAACAGGAGAATCATTTTGAGTAAACCAAAAATGGATCTTAAAACAACCTTTACTATAGCAATTAAAGAATCTAGTATTAATCAGTTAAAAACATTAATAAGCGATTCCAAAAAAGTAACCAGTATAAAGGTTGGAATAGAGGCCACTCATTCTGGTATAGTAAATAAGAATTATAAGTTCTATACCCCAGTAGGAATGAAAAACGGTGCAGACTCTTTTACTAAGCCATACAATAAGCCAGTAACAGTTAACCACAGCAATGTCGGCGCACCAATAGGTAGGGTTGTATCTGCAGAGTATGTGCAGTACAATATGTCGACAGATATCAATTCTTTAAGCACGTCTACAAATGCTAAGTTTCTAGACAAAATAAAGAAGCATGTTTCATCAGCAGATTATTCTGCCATGGGATATAAAGGTCTAGGCCACTTGTATTTAGTTGCAGAAATAACAGATTCTGATGCTATACAGAAAATAATAGACAGAAGATATATGACTGTCTCTATTGGTGGTGGTTCAAATGCAATGTATTGCTCTATATGTGGAGTCAATAACATGGCTGATTACTGTAACCATTATCCTGGCCAAACATACGAAGACGAGAAGTGTTACTTCATATCTGGCGACCAAATGGAGTTTGATCACGTGTCATACGTAAATAGTCCGGCAGACGTAAATACAGCTTCTGAGATATTAGATATGTCGGAAGATACAAAAATCACAATCTTAGACTATGTCTTAGAAGATAAAAAAGGTACAAAAATGACTTTAAAAGAAATCTTAAAATCAAAGTATTCAGAATATGATGGCTTTAAAGAGTACATGGAATCAAAACAACTATCTAAGCATATTAATGAAGATGCGTTTGCCTCAGCAAAGCCAGCACAATTCTTACTATCCGAAGACAAGATGTTGCCTGTATTTGATACTGCACATGCGATGGCTTCTTTATTGATTTTAAAAGAACAGCAAGAAAGCGATGAGCAAAAGGCAATGATAGCAACCGTAGAAGATTTACTTCAGGTAATGAACGGTGCCGAGTATGTTATAGAAGACGGCCTAGCTGCTTTACAATCCGAAGAAATAGCAGATGGCAAATCTGCACCAGAAGCAAGTCAAGTTCCGGTAATTGCTATTAGCGATGAACATATAGCTCAAATTGTATCTGGAGTAGCCAAGGCTATGAAGGAAGCATTCAATGTAAGCGACTCTTTCTCCATACAAAGAATTAAGTCTTTGCAGCGCGCAAACAATGTCTTGGAAAATGAAATACAAAGCATTTCTGATAAATATCGTAAAAATGTCATTAATCAGATATTATCAATAGAAGATAAGTTGACAGATGCAGATTATGCAGATAAATTAGACAAGAGAAGTATTCTATCCCTAGAGGACAAGCTCGCGGATATTAGTGTTAATAAATCTGTTGACACAAATACCAATGCTAATGATAATAAGCAACTTGATCCTGCATCGGTTTCTATCGAAGATGCGGCCAAAAACGAAGGAGAGGATGCAAGCGCAGCCAAACCAGATGGTTCTAAGGTAGAAAAATTAAAGAATGAAGAAATCCTAGACGCCTATCAGTCGATCAGAAGGGAAAAAGGTTTTGCTGCCGCTAAGCAGTACATTCAAACATTAAAAGATGAAAACAAAATACCAGACAACTTTACTTTTAACGGAGTTAAATAAATATGTCATTAAGCCCATTCAGCATTAATCCAGCACAAGGCTACAAAGAGTGGGACGATTGGGGCCACATTACCCCTAACGTCGAATACTCTGAAGGCCAACGTCCAGCTGGCGAATTTCAAATCGCTCCATATCTACCAATGGTAAGATATGACGTATACAATAGAGAATATAAAGTTCTGTCACAAGGTAAGGTTGTCGCATTTGACGTAACTGGCTACATGGTTCCAGCTGGCTTAAAGCTACAAGCTGCACTATACAAAGCTGCCGCAGACGCCGAAGCTAACATCGGTGCTGGCTTAGCTGCTGCTGATCTATTAGCGTTAGACAAATATACTGCAATTGACGTACAAGCTGGCGTATTAAACGCTGCCGGTAACTTAGTTACTCTTGGTGAAACAGTTGTTAAGTCATTCTTTGACGTTAGCGCACTTCCACTAAACCAGTTGAATACTTTGTCTAGCCCTATCGGCGTTTCGTATATGGACTGTTACCCTCATCCAGGTGGTGATGGCATTAATCCAGCAACGTTTAAGCGTTCAAACTTCAACTTACAATCTCGCGTAGGTTTCTTGCGCTACTATCAATTAGAGCTACCATTAGTACAAAATGCCGCAACATATAAGGCCGCTCCATTCCCAGGTATTGCAGCCTGTGTTGCTGCTGCTGGAACTGTTAAGCCTGGTATGTTCGTTACTTATGATGCGGATTCAAACTTCGCTATCACTGGCTATGACTTTGGCGCATATGGTGAAGAAGATGTTATCGGTCAAGTTGCTTCAGTAAGAGGCTCTGGTCCGTTCAACTTATTAGAACGCGTACGTACTGCACAAAATGGTGTATCAGTATTAGAAGCAATGCCAGGCACTGCGACACAAGGCAAGTCAGACGCTGTCACCTATTCTGGTGGTTATGGTCTTGTAAGAATCTGCTTAGGCCGTTAATAGAAAAACTTAAAGGAAAAATAAATAAATGTCAAAAATTCATAATACTCCATGGACAGCAGAAGAGTTAAAAGTCAAGGACAGTATCGACGAGATCTATGGCGCGTTTCATAACGGCGGTGTTGACAGCGAAGGCTGCAAGATGCGCATTAAAGATGCGATCACTACTCCATCTGCCCCTATGGCATTCAAGCGTGTAATCACTGAGATTGTACAGGAAGCAATTGAGCCAGTATTAATTGGTACACGTTTAATCGATTCAGTTCGTGTAGATGGTTATGGCACTACTGTTAGCTTTGGCACCTTGGGCGCTATTGGCCCTGCAGATTTGTCAATGACCGAAGGTCAAGAATATCCAGAATTCAGTATTCAAAAAGGCGGTGGTACTGCAACTGCTAATATCGGTAAGCACGGTATTGCGTTAAAAGTAACCGAAGAAATGATGAACAATTCACAATGGGATATCATTGGTTTACATATTCGCCAAGCATCTCGTGCTATGGCTCGTCACAAAGAACGTTTAATATTTAACATGTTGAACTCTGCTGGTGTTGTTGTTTTCGATAACTTGAATCCTACTGCTGCAGAAATTGGTCGCACTAGTGGTCGTAACCTTGCCGGCACAGGCAATGGCTCTATGACTGTAGATGACTTCTACGATATGTACGCTAAGAGCTTAGAGCGCGGATTTACTCCGGACGTTATCCTTTGCCATCCGTTGGCATGGGCTACCTTTGTTAAAGATCCAAATATGCGTCATATGGTTCTTGAAGGCGGCCAAGGTATGAACAAGTGGTTCAATGGTCTACCTAACAATGTCTACCCATCTATGTCTAGTGCATGGAAACAAGCAGGCAAGTTGACTACTAGCACTTCTAATCCTACAAGAGAAGAAAGAGAAGGTACTCAGCAATCCACTATGGGTTTCCCGTCAATGTTCCCGTTTGGTGGCATTACCATTATCCCAAGTGCGCATGTTCCTTATGATGCAAACGCAAGAACAACCTCTATTATCATGATCGATACCACTCAGACTGGTGCTATCGTGATCTCTGAAGATCCTACAACTGACGAATGGACAGACCAGGCACGTGACATCACTAAGATTAAAATCCGTGAACGTTATGGCTTTGCTTTGTACAACCAAGGTCAAGGTATTTCTGTTGCTCGCAACGTAAGCATTGAGCCTAATGCTATTGTATTGCCTCCTCAGGCTACAATTAGTAACGTAGCACCAATCGTCTTAAAGCCTTAAGCGGTTAGACAACAAAGGGGCCTAGCGCCCCTTTTTAAGTAACAAGGAGTTAAAATTAATAATGAAAATTACAGTACAATTGACTAGGTCAACATTCTACTTTTTAGAAGATGTATCACTTACTAAGGGTGGTATTACTCAGGTAGATATGGACAATAGAAGTGATAGCTTTATTTCATCTTTAGTTGCGTCAATCAAAGGCGGAATACTAGAGGCAGATATTGGTGTAGAAGACCTAATATGTATGGTTAAAGATAATTATACTAGATTAGGATTAAAAATTCGTTATGGCTTAGATGCAGACGAAAAAGATCTAGCTATCAAAGAAGAAGCAGAGGCAGTAGTTATTAGTGTCGATGAAAAGATTGATGAGGTCGATGAAGCAGTAAGCGAAGAAGTTGAGCCAGAAGCTCCAGCAGAAGTAGATTTGCAAAAGATATTGGCAGGTAGTGCTAAGAATGTATTGGCGTCAATCAAGAATGATGGCCTTACAGATAAACAGCTAGAATCAATGCTAGAATTAGAAAAAGCTAATAAAGGTCGTGCAATGATAATTGCAGCATTAACAGAAGTGTAATATGCCTATCTCAATTGATGTTTTAAGTATAAAGAATAATATGCATCAATTAAATGCTCTTCCTGTCGGGGAGAGCATAGAGGTATTATTCACAAGCAAGCCAAGTATAAACGACCTAGAAAGGTTTATTTCTTTAACTAGACTAGAAGAAGATTATGTATGGCCGGCAATAGGTGACCCAAACTATAAACAGATACAGTACGTAAAGGAAAGATTTGGCGTAGTAGACGTCTCTTTTGAATATAGCGGTACAAATACTATATCAATAATACCATCAGATAACCTTAGTACTAATTCAAAATACCTACTTTACATAGAAAAAGGCCTTCCTCCTCAGTATTACAACTTAGAAAAAACAGTAAGCAGAGGAAATTCAAGCGTATCTGTAGTAACAAATAATAACCCTATCACAGAAACAGCTAACTATGAAATAGTTGTAGCCGCAACATCGGTGTTGTCTAATGGCACACATACGGTTGCAATAAATTTATTCAGAGACAACGTACAGGTATCTACATCTTTTCCAGTAGAAATATTCTCAACAGACCTTGTACTTAATTCAACAACCTCAATAAAGTTCAGTCCATCATTTCCATTTATAATTGGTGAAAAGTTCACAGTATCACTTGTATCTGCAGACAAGCTGTCTTCAAATAAGATGCAAGAAATACAAACATATATAGATGCAGACGTAATAAAGACAGAAGACAATCCATCTCAAAGAATACAATATGAAGATATACTTGGTTTCTATGAAAGTGCGGCATTTAAAGCAATACTTCCATCACAAACAGACAAGAAGTCAGTATCGATAAGGTACACTGGCATATCATCATTTGTTCTAGTATTTCCGGAAGCTATAGATGTAAACAGCATAAATGAAAATACGTTCTCTATGGACTTCTCTGAGGCATTTGGCAACTATCTTTTATCTGGTACAGAAGATTATGACTCGTCACTAAAGTACGTAGTGTCAATAAAGGCCTTAAATAATAAAGAAGTAAGATTCACAATAAGAAAGGCGACAAGTCTAGATGTAGTGCCGTCTAAATATATAATAGCTATGGAGCCATAATGAACGAGCATATAGTAATTACTGCATCTGGAATAAGAAATCTAGAACAGCAACCGCTAACTGTAGAAAGTATAGAAGTGGATATAATGCTTAATCCATTATATTGCACTGAAGGTGATATAAGAAATGAGTTTATGGAAGAAGACTCTACTGCATATACCTCTCGCATAAGACAAGTTATCTTTAATGGCTCAAGAGAAATAGATCACTTTCTATCAATGTATGGTCTGCAGGCATCTTTAAGTGCTAAGCAGTTATTTATGATAAAAAGAGATTATGTTATGTGTTACGGCATATACCATCTTGGAGCTACGCTTAATCTAGATTATTTATCTTCTCAGAATAAAGAAAAGTTTATGGGAGATGTTAAGGTCAAGTTATCCTCATCATCCGATCCAGCATTCTTATTAGCTAAAGTAGATGATGCAAGACAATGCTTGGCCGGAATAAAGGCTCTATTTGAGCAATGGAATTCTTTACCATCAATGATGAATATATTTGTAAAAGGAGAATGGAACTCATCTAACCGTAGAGGTGAAAGAGAATGGTGGAGGCAAGATCCATCGCAGCCAGTACCTATAGCTGCAACAAAAAGATATAACGCAGGCACAGGGACGAATCAAAAAATAGGCGGAGTTAATACTTCTTATTATGACCAATATCTATAAAAATGAAATCAACTTAAGGCAAGAGCTTCTTGACACTATGTCCGGCAAGGATTTTGGTGTTCCTAAATTTAGCGTATTCCTACAAAGAGTGATGAGAAGAGATATTAATAATCCTCCATACACAAGTAAGATAAGATGTTCAACATGCAATAAGAAGTACGATAATGAAGGTAGAGTTGGCTGCCCGAACTGCGACGGAGTAGGCTACCTTTGGGATGAGAAGTTAATACTTGGATATGCATATAGGCCACAATTTATTAGGTTAGCTGACCAGCTCGGTTATGCTTCTAATGTAGGAAGAATGCAGAATGCCACATATGTATTAATAACTCTTTCATCAGATATCGTTAATGATGGAGACATAGTTTATATATTGGAATGTAATGAGAACGGCGGCATAAAAGTGCCAATAGCAAGAACAGAAAAGTATTTTGCAGTTGCCAATAAAGAAATGAGACTAGACGGCAATAAAATAGAATATAATATAACCACACTGGTACAATCATAATTATGCATCACATATATAAAGACAGCATAGCTAACCTTGGAATCGCAGTAGGAAGCGCTGATGAGTTTAAGAACAAGTACATAACAGTTGACAAGATATTTGATCTGTTCTACCATCTGTTCGAGAACAATGGTCTTATTGAAGAAGGAACTGAAGATGTTGGCGTTGACAAACATAATGCGTTTTCATTCACTCATGAATATCCAGATCAGGTGGCAAACGGTGCTTGCACTGTAACATTTGAGGTTTCAAGAAGAAGATGCGCAGATATGCGTTCTAATTCGGAATATGTTAAAGAGTCGCATATTCAGTACAGGCCATTCTTTATAGCAGAAGAACCAGACCTAATTAACGGTGGCTCAAAACAGGTTTACATGCAGCCATACGATAATGAAATAACATTATATTGTTGGGCTGAGAAAAACAGATATGCAATGAATATAGCTTCACTAATAGAGAATATATTTCAAACAGCATATTACTATATAAAGCAGCATGTAGGGTTGGCTATCTTCAAGGAGAGGGGCGGCCCAATAATCCAAAACACATATGGCAATAAAAGACTAATTGGCATACCCATAAAGTTGCTAATAAGGACATACGAAATAAGTTGCTCAAAAGAAGCTTTATTAAGTAAAATGCCAAAATTAATACAAGAAGACATTAAACACTAATTGGAGAATTATATTAATGCCAACTTATAAAAACTTACCAGCAAACAGATTAGAGCTATTAGATGGCAATCTTATTGTTGATGAATCTATAACAGGCCCAGTTGTTTTAATTATTGGCACAGCAAAGAAAGGTCCAGAAGGCCAGATACTTGTACGTGACTCTAATACAGCAAGAGCATTATTTGGTGATGGTTCACCAATCCTTAGCAAATTAAGCGAAGTCAAATTTGGCGGCGCCAAGAACGTTGTCCTTTATCGTATCGGCGGTAAGGCTGCTTCCGTGAATAACCTTTTCGGAACAGACACATCTATTACTACTGTAGAAGCATCTGTTGACGCTAGCTCTAAGTATTCAGTATATATTGGTCCACAGCCAAACAATGGCGCACTAGCTGCACTTATTGTTTTTGAAGGCACTCGTATTGTCTACTCTAATGTAACAGGCGCAGAAGTTGACTTGGGCAGGATTGTTGTTGAAGGCTTTGACCCAGCATTTACTTTGCGTGTCGGCTATCCTACAGCACCAGTTGTTTTGTCGAGCGTAGTTTCTTCTCTAAAAGTCGATACTATATCTAACAAAACAGGTAACGGCGCTACCGTAGCATTTACGCTTCCGGGCGCGACCAATCCAGGAACATTGATTGAAAAGATTAAGGTTAATGGCACAGTGGTAGACCCTTCTACATATAACCTAGTAATTAACGTTGCATTGCCATCTCCTCATGACGAAGTAGTCTTCACTGCTCCTCCTGCCGACACACATACTATTGAAATAACCTTCAATAGACCTGGTTCAGTTGTTGGTGCTACCTTTAGCGCTGGCGAAGATAATATCAACTGTTCATTACAGAAGTATTATGAATTGCTAGACAAAGCATATACCGACCTAGAAACCACTATTGCTACCGAAGTATTTGTTGACAGAATTACTCTTGATGCACCTAACTTAGCAGATGGCTCTTCTGCTACTGATAAGCTTACTTATCTTAACAAGGGTGAAGATGCTTATGGTGAGGTTATATATGAATGGAGTACAGTCAAGACATTGTATAAGGATGGCGCAGGCACAACTCCAACTCTTGCATTGGCAGATCTAGATGTTAACGGGCAACCAATTGTAGCCAAGACTTACCATGAGGTTAACTTTGTTCATCAGTTAGGCGAATTTGCATACTCTCTTACCGAGAATGAACGCTTTGTTCTATGCTCAGTTGCTACAAGTCAACCAGAAGCATACACAAGTGCTAAAGTAGCAAAATGGATTGGCTCTTCTCCAGAAATTGATATTGACGGAGTTGTTATAGCTAACGGCTCTGGCTTATTGGGCAACAAGTTTATGGCTGGCTCCATCACTCGTGCTCCAGGCTTCTACCATACTGATTCGGGATTCCCGGATGGCAATGTGGTAAGTGATAGCCAAGGCGCGCCAATCGATCTAGGCAAGTTCTTGTCTGTGGTTGCCGCAGTTGTGTCTATTCCTCCTATCTCGTCAGCAGGCTTGGCAGCAGGATCGTCTAATGGTGCAGCACTATATACTGGTTTAACGACTACTATTATTCCAGGCAACTCCACTACTAATGAGCTAATTCCTCGTGTAACCTTGCCTTTCGATATCAAGAAAACTAGACTAGATGACTTGTCTTATATTGGATACGTTGTATTCCAAGAAAAGAAACGTGGTGTAGTATGTGCTTCTGGTGAACTAGCTACTAATGCAGCATCAGATTATGACTATATCTCTACATCTATCATTATCCGCAATATTACAAATACTTTGCGCGAAAGACTAGATACATATCTTGGCAAAGGAATTGATGAAATCAAGCTGGCTGCTATGCAGACTGCTGTTGATTCTGTGTTCCAAGAAGCAGTAAAGGCTGGCATGATCAAGAAGTATGCAGCAAGAGTTATTCCTACTGGCGTATTCTCTGTTACTATCAACTACACTGTTGTTCCTGTATTTGAATTACGCGACATTAATAACATTGTTAAATTATCATACGATATCTAACAATAAAAAGGGAAGGCAGCACCTTCCCTACTTATAAAAGGAAAATAAATAATGGCAGATAATAACAACATCAAGACTTTTGCTAGCTACTCTGGTGCAGATATCCATGCGGTATTTGGAGACAAGGTATTTGGCGAAATTCAGATGATATCTTATAAACAAGATAGAGAGAAGGCTCCAGTATATACAATGGGCTCTGCAGATCTAAGAACTATTGCTCGTGGCAAAAGATTACTTACGGGCGCATGCGTTTTTGTTATGTTTGATACTGACGCATTACTCGACGCTATGAACGAAAGAGATGAGTCATTTAGACCCTATATTAACAAGTCAGATCTAGCATTAAGAAATAACGCAGATGAAATAACAAGAAAAAGCACCAAGCTAGCAGAGAAGTATGGTGGATCACAGTTCGATCAGACTTTTGGACTAGAAGGCGAACTGGAGTTCAATAGGGCAGAAACAGCAGATCACCTAGACCAGATTCTTCCATTTGATATCACGATTGTCGGCGCAAACGAATATGGCAATGTATCAAAAATGATAGTAAAAGGCGTAGAACTAATGACTGAAGCTGGCGGAATGTCTGTTGATGATATGGTTCTAGAAAAACAAGTGTCGTTTATAGCAAGACGTATTGAAAAATGGTCTTCTGTTGCAAACGTTGCACAGAGACGTGTCGGTAAATACTCCGCTTAAGTAGATGTAGTTTTTTACAATAAAAAGCTAGTACAATGCTCAGTGTAACAACTGGGCATTTTTATTTTATGGAGGTAAAAAATGGCACTAATAAGTGGAAACACAAATGAAGCATCGGTATCCGCTAGTAATAATTCAATAATAAAACAGTCTACAAATATTAAGGGGCCAAATTCTGTTATAGAATATGGTTCTTATGGCGGATCATCAACGCATGTATACGTAGATTTTCATTTATTAGATTCTAATGACAGAATAATATCTGTACCTATATATATGGGGTCTGTGATAACACTAAGCTATTCAGTATATAGATCTAAGCAATCTGTATTTAATTGCGGCACAAACACTATTGATGGATTTGCCATAGGTAATAAATATGTTGCAGGAACACTAATAAAGTCTATATCATCAACAGATGAGTTTGCTGCATTTCTTGGCATTATAAAAAACAACTTAATGAATAAGCAGCTAGAAGATTCAATATTGCCAACCACCTCAAAAGAGGTTCATGACATAATGAAAGATGATTTAATAACCTGTGACATAAATGTTATATTCGCATCTGAGTACACTGGAAAGATTAAGCATGAGGTTATATATGGCGCAAACTTCATAAACAATGGACAAGTCATGTCTGTTAACGATATCATTACTGAATCAACAATGTCATATATAGCTAGAAGCGTAAAACCTTTAGATAGCACAGAGAATGGCGTATCTGGAATAGCCAACAATAGGATTGTTAATTCTGCAACATCATTACTTATGGCAAGAAAAGGGAATGCTGCATAATGTCATTATATAACCAATACTACTCATCCGCAGACTGCTATGTTTACCTAGAGTCAAACAACGGCAGGATATTCTTAGATAGAATTAATGGCGTAATGGTCCAAGAGGAACTTACTTCTTATCCGATATACGGCATAGGAGCAAATACGTTTGGTTTTGTTACTCAGGGCAACTACTTAGCTACTGGCTTTATAGATATAAACTTTTCACACTCAACCTACCTAACATATACAATACAACAGTTAATGGAAAATAAAGACCTAGCAGCTGCACTAAACAGTCAAACAGGGAACATAGACAACGTAACAGAAGAAGACCTATCGAAGATGTCAATAGAGGACATGCTTAACCTGAAGCTCGTAAGAGACTATGGTTCTAAGTATGCTGAAACAGACGGAATACTCAGTTTGCCATCTGGCTGGGACATAATAATAGACATAGACAACTCTAATCAGATGAAGGTGGATGGATTTGCATCAACAATAAAAATATCCAATTGCAAGATAACAAAATCTAGCGTTGGCACATCAGTAAATGACGATTCTCAAATAGTAAGAAGATACTCATTTATAGCGAAAGAAATAAACGAACAATCTAAGTAATGGAACTAAATATGAGCAATGAAGAAAATCAAGACGTTGAAAGCGTAAACCAAGAAACAATAACAATCTCTGAGCAAGATGAGAATATGGCTAGCCTATTATCTGTACTTGCAACATTTGAAAATGCGCCAGACGAAATAACACTAGAGTCATGGAGAGAAACATACGGTAAGTTTTTTGCTTCATCGGTAGTTGGCGATGACAGTATCTTTGTATGGAGAACTCTAAATAGGACTGAATATAAGCAGATGGTAAACACTGGCGTAATCAAGAACCCAATGACATACGAAGAGGCTCTAGTAAAAAGATGTATGCTTTGGCCAAAGATAACTGCCGATGCAATGCAGACATCTGATGCAGGTATTGTGCCTACTTTAGCAAAACAAATTCTTCACAAGTCAGGATTCGTATCTGAACAAATGGCATTAGCTATGATTAAGGTAATATGAATAATGTTCTATCGGCAATGCATGGCGGCGTTGCCATATCCCTAGAAGGCCAATATGTAACTATAAATAATAACATCTATAAAGATCCAGTCGTAATAGCAAGACTACTTAGTCCGCAAGAGCTAGATAGAGTATTAAGATTTAATATAGATGACGATAAAGCCGCAGAAATAATAGAGCGCGATATATTAGATAATACGTTTATAGAATTTCTTGGCATCACTGACACTGTAGATTGGGAAGGCATAGAGGCCGGCATACCTTCAACTATAGCAGAAGTTATAGTAGCTAAAAGCACCTCATATATAAATGATCCTGTTGGGGCAGTAGCAGAAGAGTCTGCTTCAATAGGACTAGTTGATAGTATGATGGCTTTCGTATCAAGATATATGAGCACACCATTTTCCGAAGTACAGAAGCTTCCAATAAATGAAGTGTATAGAAGATATGCAATCTGCCTACAGGCATTTGCGACAGAGGTCCCTCCAATAGAAATTCAGGAATAAAACATGGCAAATAACGAATCTTATATAAATAGCTCGAAATACACATATGGTGAATTCGAGAAAAAAAGAATAGAAGATCGAAATGATGCCATTCTAAAAATAGGCGCAGCAGGGGCTGGCATAACTGCCGCTTATTACTTGCTTGAAGCACAACAAGTGCAGACAGCGGCTAGCAAGCTTTTTAAGCTAGATATATTAAAAGACTATATTCAATTCAATCAGTACAACTGGCGCGAGCTTCCTCTTAATCCAAAAGTTACACTTGGCGACCTAACGTTAGGCTTCGTCAAGGGGATGGAGGAGATATCTCCATTTAAAGTACTAAGAACTTTTCATGCGTCAAGTTTTCTATCTCCCGCTGTCATGGCAAAGGAAACAAAGGCTGTAACCGTCACCGCTACGCAGCTATTCCTTGACGAGGAATACATAAGGCGCCTTATATCCGTAAACTCTCCTAGCGTCGCTCCTGACGTCGTTAATGAGCTATTTAGAAGTGGTGCAATATATAAGTCTGGAAAACTATATAGCGCAGACCAATCAACAGAGATATTGTCTCATGCAAGAATAGTTGATCTTGCGCCTGACATAGCCAGAGGATCTGGAGAGAAGAGCTCCCCTTTTCTTAATCGTGTATATGAAAAGTTTAGAAACGTATTAGGCGTAGAAGAGAGAAGCAAGTTCTTTAATGCTGCATTTTCAGATAGTGGCGGCATAGGCATTATAGCCGGAAAGTCTAATCTAGATATCGCACAAAAATGGACAAGAGCATATGGTAGACTTGCTGTAGAGCCAGGCTTTAAGGTGTTCGATAAGCCAGCAGATTTTCTTGCCGAATTAGTTGACAAGACAGGTCTTCCAGAAAGATACAACTTGTTTACAGGACTAAGAGACAAACTGGCGCTAAATGCCGGTACTGCTGGAGACTATACTAAGTCTGTACCTAGATCATTCTATATAAGTGCAAAGAATACAGCAAAGATAACAGCAAAAGGAACGATAGCCTATACTGCACTTGATGCGATAGTAAGATCTATAGCAGGAGAAGATTCTCCTTATGATAAGGGGATAGCAGCAGGATTAGCTACGGCGTATGTAGATACAAGGATAGGTATTGCTGAAAAGTGGTCAGATAACTTTCAAGGATATAAAGAAAGACAGGAATATTACGCTCCAGGCTCAACAAGCCTAATAGCCTTATCAGGCTTCCCTCTGGCTGGCGCAATGTTGGGCGCAACAATAGGATATTCAACTAGGGTAAAAGATGTAGCCAGAGAAGGCTTTGCTGGCTCTGAGAGGATATTCTCTAGAGAATCACAGTCTGGACTAGTAAACAAAGTGCTCGGCAGAAGTGGCGCCGATGCTCCTATGATGAATAAGACAAAGAAGTTTGCAGCTATAGGAGCAATAATAGCCGCAATACCAGCTCTTCCATTCTTGCCTGGAGCTATAATAGGTGAGTCATCAGAGAAGCTTAAGGCACAATATTCTGGCGAAGAAGAAGTAGCTATTCGCTCTACTAGATTCTGGACATCTGGCGGCACTGAATACGGTGGCGGAAAGATAAAATACTACACTAGGTCATGGTATAACCAGTTGATGGATAATGCCGAAGACATAGGTAGGTACGGCGATATTGAAACAAAAGATAAGCTTAATCCTTATCTTAATCCGTTCGACTATATTAGAAACCCATATCAATACGAGGAATTAAACCAAGACAAAACACCATACCCAGTATGGGGAATGTCAGTCTCTCAAGGTGGCGCATTAGGCAAGTTATACGAAATGACTATAGGCGCGCTAATAAAACCGAATATAGTCAACGATAGACTTGACGACTATATAACAGGAGGCTCACTACATAGCAGCAGAGGCGTAGAATTAAAGACTAAGGTTTCCCAAAAGGAAGAGTCTTTAGTAAATGACGGAATGATGCTGGCTCCAGAAGCAGCAAAGCTAAATAGCCTAGAAGAAGGCGCTAGTTCGGCATATAAAGCATTAACTGACTTCGCTGGTCTAAAAGGATGGGTAATATCATTATTAAATGAAGGCACTCACACAGGACTAGAAGATGTAGGTAAACAGCTTGCTAAGTCTGGCGAGTCGTCTAACGTAGCAAGAGAAATACTAGAAAGAAATTTAGGTGGTATGGGTCCAGTTGGCGAATCATTAAGAAGGTTCATTCCTACTAACGCTGGGTCAGTTGAGGCAAATATAAATCCATTGCGCAACCTTATGCCTGAATGGTTACCTCATGATCCTGACAATTACTGGAGAGACTTCAGTATAGGAGATCCTTACGCCAGTATAGAAAGAGGCTATTATAGGCTTCCGGGTGAAGGTTATGCAGAGCTGTTCCCAGAGCTTAAAGGGCTAGATCCAAATGACTATCCAGATATATTTAAGTATAAAATATTATCAGACGTAGCAATGGGCAGTAATGAGTATTATGCCTACAAAGACGAGATGGAGAGGAGGGAAGAAGCCGGAGTATTAACTGACTATGAGCAAAAAATATATCGCACTGTAAAGAATCAAGAGCTAGAGAAATCAGTACACAAGAAGTTCGCGGAAGACCTTAGTGAAAAAGATCTTAGCAGAGCAGGCATTGGCAACAAGTTCATGGCAGAGCTATGGGCAGGGGCAACAAGATTAGCAGAATCACCGACAGAGTCATTAACATTCTTTAGGCCTGCAGCAAAGTTTCTACATCAAAGAACAGCCGTAGAGGACTATATTGCAACCCAAGTAGAGGGTAGTGATGTAGGCATGTGGACAAAGCCATATGCTCATTTCATAAAACCATTTGCAAATAAGATAAGCCCAGTAGATATAAGACCAGTAGAGACGCAAGAAAAAGAAGCAATCAATACATACTTTGATAAGCTAGAATATGTAAAGAATAGAAGGCTATATAAGGAGGCAATACAAAATGGTGACCCAGAAGCATATAGATACAAAAAGAACTATCAGACTACAATAACTGGCGCACTAACAACTGGCCTAGATAGTGATATGGAAGTTACAAGGGCATACGTTGCAATGCCTGCAAATGAGAGAGCATACTTTGCTGCATTCTCAAGCGAGACAGAAGAAAAAGTAAGAAAGCAGATAGTAAATATTACTTCGGCAGATATAGCGTCTTTATATAGCAAGATATGGGAAAGAAGAGATGCGATGGCCACATCTTCGTCGCCAGAAGAGCAAGAAGAAAGAATACGTCAGATAACAACAGAGGAAGAGCAGGAAGCTATATCTAATAATAGAAAGATATATGAAAATTATCAAAAGTCAGGAGACAAGTCATCAACATTCCTTGAATACCTAGAAGATATTAAGGCCGAGCAATACATCAGTAGAACTACTGGTATGCCATCAGATGATTTCGTTGGATGGGATCCAAGGATAGATATAAAAGATATCAAACTACAAACTCTAACTATAGGCAAAGAAGACGTAAGAGAATTTGGATTCTGGGACGGCGATGAAGAAAGACTTAAAAGGCTAACGGCCGTACAGGAAGAACAAGAGATTACAGGTCAGATAGCTGCTATAAAAGATTCTATAAAAAGAGAAAAGAATAGGGCGGCGGACATAAAACAAGAACTCTACAGTAGAGGAATTAACGTAAGCAGGGTGTCTTTCTATACTAGCAAGACAGAAGACTTAAATATAAATATAGGTGCATAAATGGCATTAAGATTGTTGCTTGGCGCTACAGCCGGACTAATAACACAAGACCCAGTAGATCATCCTTTGGCTGGTATAGCCGGCATGGCCATAGGTGGCACTGCCGCTTACTATATGTCGTATAGTAAGGATGTAGGAAGGCCGTATCGCTCAGGTAAGCGTCTTAAATACAATCCTGCAAACTTTTCATCTGTACCAGAGATAAAAAGACCTACCAATAAAATGCTTAGGATAGTTGAAACATCCGATCAGTTAGAAAAACTTTTATTTAGACTGCAAAATGCAAAAAAGCCAGACGGTAAAAAAATAGCAAGACTTCAATACAGGATAGCTTCTCATGAAAAAAGAATGGATATATTAAAATCCAATACAGAGCATATTCTTTCTGGAAGAAATCTTGTCCTTCCACAAGGAATGGATCAGCATCGTGGCACTGCATTTATAACAAATATGATGGGATATATAGCCAGTGATGGCGCGGACCCAAGGATTATTGACGCACTAACTAAATCTTTAAAATTAAAAGAAGAGATACAAACAGTAACGTCTGCTATTAATCCAAAACCAAAATCAAGCGTAATAACAAACATAACGTCGGCAATGTCTAGGGCTGATGCAGAATTGGCCCTAAAGACACACTTTACAGATGTGCTTGGAAACAATACAGAAGTAGCAACAAGAAAAAGTAGCTTTATACTAGATAAGTTTCATGGCACAGAGTTTAGCTTAAACAACTCAATGTTTGAAACAATGGAAGAGGGAAAGAAATTTAGTATTCCTCTTACGGCGCATAACAATGGCAGCATGCGTTTCTCAAAAATAGGAGATACATTCTATGCGGCAAAGCCATTTAATCCATTCGGCGTAATGTATTCAAAGGGCAATAACTTAAAAGATAAAGGTCTAGCGGCAATACTTGGAACAGATAGTTCTGAAAAGTTAATACTAAAAGAGTTTGACCCAGAAGAGTCTATTGGGTTTATAAAAAATAAATCAAGAATAGAGACATTAGAGGAATGGAATAAAAAGACTAGGCCGTTAATGGAGTATAGTGCCGCAGATTCACCACTAGGCCAAAAAGGTCTAGCCGTACTTACAGGCTATCAGGACGAAAAATTTACAGAGCACGCGCGCAGACTTTCTTCTGGAGCTATCTTCTTTGAGAACGTAGTAGAGGAAACTAAGGATGGATCTGAATATGCATTCAGGCAGATAAATAAGATGTCTGAAAATGGTGCTACGTCTGAAATGAGAGACCTGCTTGCTAAGCTGTCCAATGACTTTGCCAAAGACGGATATAATCCTCTTGCCGGACAGAGCCAAAACTCTGTTGGATACTTCTCTGCCATTGATCAAAAGAACCTAGCTAGAGAGCCAGCGTTCATATCTACAGCAGAAAGGGCAACGGATGCAGTAACCAGCAGAGGATATATTGAATCAAAAGGAGCAAAACTAGGCAGGGGCAATGAGAAAGTATTAAGAAGATTAGACGTTGATGAAAACCTTTCACGCGTTATATCTAGCATTTTTGGTCCAGAAATATCATTTAATGATGGAGCAGGAATAATAAGAAGGTCTTCAAAGGGCAAGCTAGCAGAGTCGCAGTATGTAACATTAGAGATAGCTCAGAACAATAATGGTACATACAACCTAACAAATAGCGCACTAGCAGACGCCATACAGGAACAAGACCCTATCACCAGAAGACAAATGCTTAGGGATATCGAGCTGTCTAGCGATACAGTGATTGGGTACGATTCTAACTTTAAAGAGTCATCAATAGGCAAAGTATATACCGGAGGAACCATAACAGATGTAACTGCCGGCGAAAACAAATTAACAGTACATGTTAAGGCTGACTTTGACACAACAACGCAGTCATGGCTAAAGCTTTTTGGTCCATCGTCAAAAGCTGGATATGCTGATGTAGCGGATAAAACATATGACGCTATATCTATATTTTCATCACTATATAAGAGCGGAACAATATCTGTAGACCAAAGCACTTTGGGTATCTCAATAGACAGGGACACACAAGGGTTCCTAGACGTCCAAGATGCAATAGTTAAAAAGACCAATGCTATACATTTAAGAAACCAAGCAAAAGGTATTGGCATAATACCAGTCGCACCAACTCCTGACCAATTAGCAAACTTAACAGAAAAAACAATAAGAGACTCAATACGAGGCAATGGTCCAAGTACGTTATTTACTGACGAAATAAAAACTGCATTAAAAATAGATTCAGACATAATGCTTACAGCAGCAGATGCTGGCTCAGATTCACTTGGAATAAAAGGAAGAGATAAGCTAAAGGGAATACTTACTGATGCAGGTAAAATGAGCGAGACAGGCATTTGGGGCGATATGGCTAGAACAATAGTCAATCCTCAATCAACAGACCTAGAGGTAACAAGAGCGTCTACATTTATACATGCAACAATGGACTATAAAGGAAACTCGGATATATTTATGACACTAGCAGACCTGGCTAGAAAGAACAATGATGCACAATCTATCGCTGATCTTGGCAAATTAATGGGAGGCAGATTATTTGCGGAAGACCCAGCAATGGCCGAAGGAATGTTGATGAATATAATAAAAAACAATGTTAAAGATGTTAAAGACATGGATGTATTGACTACCAGAGTAGTAGCAGATCTTGGAGAAGGATTACATGGTATAGGCAAATCAGGATCTATGTCTTGGATTGAACACTCTCAATTAGTAAAGTCTGGATGGACTGATGAAATGATAGAAAGAATGTCCAAATCCAATACTGACGCTATATATGAAATGCAAATGATACATAGCATGGGAGACAATGGAGTAATCTCTGATGAAATAAAAGCTAAAAACAGCAAAGAGTTATCACAGATATTTGACTTCGAACCAGAGGCACGTAAAAACTCGCTCAATGGAATAGTGACTGCCCCAGGAGATTACATTAACTATAACCTCACATTGCCGGATGAGCTAGTTAAGTCAAATGGAATTAAGAGTATCGCCATACCGTTTGTTTCAACCAACAGGGCTGGATTCCTAGAGCAAACACATCTAGAAATGCTTAAGTCAATGGACAGAGCAAAAAAAGAATTGCTGCAGGTAGATCTAGAATATTCAGCAGCTGGACCGGGAGAAAGAAAATTAATTAAGGAAAAATACAAAGCCAAGCTTGCTGCGCTTGAGTCAGAGATAGTTGGACTAACAAGGGGCGAAGGAAATATAGTTAAGGCTGCAATGAAGAGGGCAGTTCCAGGAAGCTCATTTGAGTTAGCAAGAAGTGTTGGCGGAGAATTTTCAGATCTTATAGATAATGGGGTAATATCTCAGTCTTCAATCATCAAGAACAGAAGTGGTGTCAGAGAAATAGTAGAAAGGATGGGTCTTGATGTAGAAGATCTATCTTTTGAGAAAGTTGGAGATACCGACGTATATAGGGCAATGGTATCTGATACTGCTGGCAATAAAACCCCTTTACTATCCCTTGTATCTCGTGAACCATCCCAGGGATCATTGTCTTCAATTATAGCAGAAGTTTATGCTAGTAAAATAGACGGAATGAGAGATGGACATGTTGGACTTGGTCACGCAGGAGACGCTGGCAAGAATATATTTCAGATGGGTCAGTTTACCGACTTCGATTATGACACTTTGCGTGTAACAGGAATTAATCCAGCCGATACTGCAGCAGCTCATGAAATGATGAGGGCTCAGAACGAGATATTTGAAAATACAAAATTACTCATGAACTCAATGGCGTCAAAGGGCTCAACAAGCAACGCAAGCAAACAGTTTACAAGAGACTGGTCAAGCGTCGCAGATTTCTATGGAGATCAGTCTCTTAATGCGATGAAAGGTAGGCAGCGTAAAATATTAGCTGCTTCAGCAACCGATATTGCGATGGACATGACCGAAGCACTCCATAGAAGAGTTAGCTCGGATACTTCATTGACGGCAGAAGAAAAAATGTTAAGGTCAATAAAAGGAAGAACTGTAGTTCATAACCTTACAGAGACATTGATTAAATCTGCACATAGATCGGTTCAGTCCATGAAGGATAACCGTGGCATATCTGAAATAGAAACACTTCAGGACGCGTACAGATCGCTGCTCAAAGGTGACACAGAGCAGTATAGAGCTAAGACATCTAAAGCTATGCATTCATTGTTAGGAAGTAAAACAATGGAGAATATAGACGCAAGCAATGCCACTCCACAGCAAAAAGCACAAGCAAAGGCTGATTATAAGCTTGCAATTGACGATATCATAGAAGGTAATATAGAAAACCATAGACAAATAGAGCTTGGTGGAGGCAGAGTAAAAGATGCTAGAAAAGTTAACAACTTTGGGGATATGCTTGATAATCTACAGAAGATAGTTAGCTCTGGCACGATGGACGTAGAAGATTTTGCAGATACTGGCACAAATAAAATAAAGAGCGTGGCAAGCAGAGCGCGTAGCATGTATGATAATGCAAGCAGGAACATATATAAAAACAGGAAACCCATAGCCATAGGATTGGCAGCGCTAGGAATTTCAGCAGCCACGCTAGGCGCAGAGAAACCAGAGATGACAAAAGAGTCGATTCCTGTATCAAATAGCGATCATATACTTCCAGCACTTCAATCTGAAAACGCACCAGTCTACAAAAAGCAAGGCTATGGAAGAGCTGCAAATATTGGTGGAGAATACAGAAGTGGACCAAATGATACTGCCGCAATCAGAAGAGCCATCTTTGGAGACAAAGGTTCTCCTAGAACAAATATAAACATAAGAGACAAAAGGGAAAACAGGTACTAGTATGATTCAAGAAACATTCTCAATTAATGACATTACCCTACGTATAAATCCAACCGACATACAAATCTTTAACCAGAAGCTTGTAGACTCGCAAACATTTATACGTGAAAACTCTACATACTCATATACGTCTAATAGTGCAGTAGCTATATATAGTACCACTATTGCATTTGATATGACGAATGAAGAAGATGTCAGAAACCTAGTATTGCTGTCTACGGAGCTTACTAAGTATCCGTATGTATGGATTAAATCAAAAAGACTATCTCAGTTCATAGCACCAATAGGTCTACAGAATAATGAGTTCGCGGCATTTGCAATAAAAGAATGGCAGTTAAGAATAGACTCGACTATTAAAAAGGTAGTATTCCTTAGCATGGATATGTATCAGTTTAGTCATGTACCTTATATTAAGTCATGGTCGTTTTTAGCATACGACAGAATACCTAAGCCAGAAGGTAGCAGTTCAGGGAGAGTAGAGTCTTCGGCAAATGAGGATACTGCAATAGACCTAGAAGAGTTTAAGGTTTACAGAGTGAATGACTTAAAGGAATCAAACGTATTTAGTGATTACTTTAAAGCCGATAATGAATCTAATTCTGATAAGTTCAACAAGATAATGGCAAAGCTTGGCACTACTGGCTTCACGATAGGTAGGCCGCTCTTGATGAATGCTACGCCTCAATTCGATAATAAGCCAAAAGAAATAATAGACTCCAATATACATAATGTTGGTTTTGATGATGAAGACTTTAAGCCCATTACGTTTATCAATACATACTTCGATAAAGAGAATGCTGCAGAATCAGAGCAATCAAATTACTGGTTAGCATACCAAGATATAGACATAATGAATATACTCGACCCAGATACGCAAGAGTGTCCGTATGTTGTTAAGTCTTTAACTATAGTAAAAAGAAATAATATAGTGGCACAGGCGCTACAAAAATATGAATTCCCTTTTATTCAGTATCTTGGTAAATCTCCATCTGAAATGAATATAGAGATATCAATAAATAACTCTAATGCAAATTATAGAGAAGGTGCAATTCGCCCATTTGAGCTTATCACTACAGCAATCAAGGAGGCAGAAAGGGTTAGGTATATTGCGAATAATAAGCTAGTGCCGCTAAAGTCTCTAAGGATACGTAGTCCATTAAACGTACTGGCTGGATCTCACTACTTCATAGTTAATAGTGAAACATCATTTGAATCAGGAGAGGATCAAGGACACCAGGTTATGTCTTTGTCTTTTGTGGAATCGGACCTAACTAAGCTAATAGGTAAAGATCAGCTAAAGCCAGGTGGTGTAAAGAGCTACGATATAGACGTATTACCTTTGGTAAGGATGATGAGACTTGTAACAAAAGAGTATATAGATGGAGATGTAGATGGAGTATCAATAGACCTGAAGGGCAGCAACAAGGTTGTTACTGGGAACAGAGACGTGTATGAAAAGTTAAAAGGAACCAGCAATGATACTTACCTAAAGAAAATAGAGGCAAAAGAGGCAGAGGCTGCAGCTGCAATAGAAAGACTAAATACAGGACAAAGTCTTACCGACAATACATATCTAAATGCAGTAAAACAAGATGCGGTAGATATATGGAAAGAATTTTTAGCAAATGACAAAACAGTAGAAGGAATACTTTATAGATCTTATGTGGCCGCAGAAGTTTATGCAGACACGCTACTAGGCAAAGATACAAGTAAAATAGAAAAGAGTTACGGCTCATCTATGAGAAAGGCGATCGTATCATACGACCTAATAGAGCAGAAGATACTTGCAGGCAAAGTAGATATTTCAGAAAAAAGATTTCAGGATTTCAGGTATACGCTAAATAAATCAGCAGAACAGTTGATGTTTATTTCATTAAACTCCAAAAACAAACAGCAGTTAAAATATGCAGATGCAGGTGTGAAAGTTCTTGCCTCAATGTTTAAGTCTGTAGTAGATACAGAAGTAAAAGAAATAGACAACGAAGCTATGTCTGATCTTAATATATTTAAGTCATTGCTTGCAGCAAGAAATGAAACTAATTCGGTAAATAAAAAGTCATACCTAGGAGAAGGTGATGGAAAAAGATTTTCTCCATTCTTCTTTATATACCAAGATGTTTATGCAGACGCAATATCTCTGTCTACAGTATTTCAGTATATAGATACCAAAACAGGAGAAGCACTAAAAGCTGCAATAAGAACTCCAGATGCCGACTATACAGAAATGGTTGGCATGAGCATTAAGAAACTTGGCGAAGAAACAGTTCCGGATGCAACAATAAGAATCGCTGGACAGGATATAGTGTTGCCTAAAAAAGTAGCACTTGCGGGCAAGCAGCAGGCTGTTGCTGATGAAATAAGAGCACACGTAGCTGCATATAATGCGAAGTTCAGAAAGACTAATGACATACAGTTCTCTCCAGACACAATGGTTGCTATAGCAAAAATAGAATCAGGTTTTGATAAAAATATAATTAATCCCAACAAAAAATATAAAGGATTATTTCAGGTTGATAATGCCAAGTTAATAAGAGCTGGATATAAACCAGAAGACTACAATAGGGTTGATGCCAATACGTATGCTGCGCTAAAAGACTTATACGACTATACTGCTACTGCACTAAAGAGGCATAGCTTGCAACCTTCTGCCTTCAATATATATATGATGCATCAGCAAGGCGCAGCTGGTTGGCCATACATATTAAAAGCAGCTAATGATCCAGCACTTGCAGATACAATACCAAAAGGAACGGTATATATTGATGGCGCACCCGTCTCTCTAAGAAGCCATATCGCCTCCAACAATCCTATAAAAAAGAAAACGGATATGACGTATAGGAATTTCGTAAATGCATGGAAGGCTGCATGGGTAAAAAGAACTGGAACTCAAGCTTATGTTACAGACCTTGGTAGAGTAGAAGACCATCAAACAAAATATCCTAGTGTAGTAAAGAGCAATACAAAGCCTGCTGGCACAACACTATTTGCTACAATATATAATAACAAGGTAAGTATATCCGACGGCGACACTGTTTCAATAACAAAACAGTCGGGAAGTACAAACTCAAGCATAAGACTATTTGCTATCAATGCTCCAGAGACAGAACACAAAGTAGACGCAACATCTATATTTGCATCTCCAGGACAAAAGGGCGGAAAGGAAGCACACGCAAGGCTACAGTCGTTATTTAGAAACGCAAAGTATCCAGTTTCAGTATATAAGCCAGAGAAGTCAGCTGATGCCAATGCGGGCGGCAGGGACGTTGCTATACTAATTGACGCCGATGGAGTTGACTTCAATCTAGAAATGATACGCGGCGGATACGTTAAGATAGAAGGTGGATTTGCAAAAGCAGTGCCAGATAGAGTTGGCCTATATACTGCCGCAAACAATATGGCTCAAAAAGAAAATCTACAGCTATATAATAATATTGTTAGCCCAGATGATCCAATTAATAATAATAAAAATCCAGCATTAACAAACATCCCTGAATTACCAGTAGGCTTTGGAGTGTCTGATATTCCAACACAAACATCTGGAATAGGAATGTCGGATGTGGTCAATGACGCAGATAAATTAGGTGAAAGTAAAAATGACGCAAGAAAACCTAGTGGATTATTAACTAAAGCAAGAAGCCTTAAATTTGAAGGAATGAAGACAACCGGAATAGATCAGTTTGGTGAAGCCGATCAGGCAGCATATAGGAGTCTAAGAACAGGAAACTATTTGTCTACAGGATTAAGTAGAAGTATTCCTGTGGTAAAAGTTTACCTAGTAGAAGGATTAAGAGACGACTGGCAATCTAGGTTGGCAATCATACCTCCAAGAGATACTAATCTATATGAAGTGTTTGGCGTATCAGATGTAAGGATACAGACAGCAGATGAAGATAATCCTGTCGCTGTTATGGCTTTAAATATAGCAAATCCTGGAAGCATCTATTCAGACTTAGCTGCCGGTCAAGTAAATATATCTGGTACGTTTGACTATAGTAAACTAAATACAGACTTTGACTATAGAGACAGAATTGGCAAGTTAAGAATAACTACTGGTACAAGACTCCATGTGCGAATAGGCTACAGCAATGATCCTAACGAGCTAGAGACAGTATTTAATGGAGAAATAACAGAGGTAGAAGGCGAATCCATTCTTTCTGTTGTAGCAGAGGGCTATGGTAGAGAACTAATTATGCTTACTCATGGCGTTAATAAAGTACAGAGTGCGAGCGGTGGTCTTAATGCATCTACTAGCGGTGTCATAAACGAAGTATTGAGATCCAAAGAGATATATCATTTTGGACAAACATACTACATGGTAAATCATCAGAATATGTATGCTAGATCTATATTGCGCGGTAATAAATCTGATGCATCGGATAATACAAGAACTATATTAAACTCAGAAAAAGTAGGAAAGAGTTCTGCAAGTGGGGACTTTATACTTGGGGTATGGTGGGATAATAACAGTGAAGTGTTTACAAATGTTTATTCTCCAGTGATTGAAGACAATGATAAGCAGTTCACTTTAAGCAACAACATATTAGCAAGACTAGTAAGGGGACTGTTCTCTTTTGATGCATTCGTATTAGCTCACTTTCCAATATTCAATACTACCGTATGGGAAATACTCAAAGAGATGCAATATAGGCATCCAGGCACATGGTCTTCTGTGTTCAACTACAAGGAAAGAGCAACATTTTTCTTTGGGATTAAAGAACAACTTTACATATATAGAGATGCACCAATATCAACATTTAAGGGAAGCCTACCTACTACATTCAATATAGTAGACGAGGCTGTAGACAAGATAAAATGGAAAGACCTAAAGCCAGCAGCAGAGTTTCATATAATAACAAGTGAACAAGATATTGTTTCAAACCTGATACAGCTTAACGCATCATTCAAAACCAAGATCAATGTAAGGTATTTTAACGATAACCCAACTACTGATGATATGATTCAGGAAGATGAATACGAATACTACTCTATGCAGATGGATGATAATCTAAAACCGTTTGCAATAAGAAGTATGGAGTTGAATATGAACGGCGCGGACCATAAAGGGTCTGCGTACAGGTATGGAACAAGTGAGTTAAAGCATCAGGCAGAACAGATGTATGGTGGCAAAATTGTATTGATAGGAAATCAAAACATGAAAGCCGGAGACTATGCGTACATCAACGACACAACAAGAGGTCTTAATGGAGTAATAAAGATAAGGGAATGTTCTCATATAATAAATGAGAATGATGGCTATCTTACAGTAATAACTCCTGGTCTATACGTAGAGGCTTCACAGTATATTTATTCTACCCTGTTTACGAAATTAGCTATGTCGGCTGCAATCATAACAAACAAAATAGTACTAGAGACACAAAGCAATTTATTCGCATATAATAGGACCAACACCGTATCTTCTATGCTTGGTTTATTTGCAAGCAGACAAATGGCCGAAATAAACGATGAGAATAAAAGATTTACAGCAGCCTATCTTACGGCAAGATTCGTGCAAGGTGCCCCTACTGTAGCGATAGGTGCATTAAGTGCTGCATCATTTACTGCACTATATAGAGGACTATTCTTCTATGATACAGCGGCATATCTTGCATCAGGCTTTTCATCAAGCGTGATTCTAGAGACAGGCAAGGCGGCTGTAGCAGTAACAAACGCAGCAACAAGAAGTGCAGTAGCCGCTCTTTATGATTCTCTTTTAATATGGGGAGCAAGTCAGTCTGGTGGCTTCTTTGGTTCAGTTGCAAGGACGGCTGCAAATGTGCTATTGAGAACTGGAATGACATTTCTTACTGTTGCTACCTCCGCTGGCTTTCCGGTAATATTAGGAGCTGGCATAATTGGTCTTGCAGCCTACGCCAAGATAGAAGAGATAGAACAAACCAGAGAGCCTATAAGAATATTTCCATTATTATGGAATGGTTCGCCATATATCGCTGGTATAGCAGGATTTGAAATGAATACATATTTTAAATCATTTAAAACAAATGCGAAGTCAAACTTCGAAGCAGCATCTTTAGTCCTGGATAGAGTTTCTAATATAGCTGATGCAGAAATAGACAGAAATATAATAGATACGCTAAATGCTATAAACGCAACGTCTACAGTAAACATTACTACTATCAGCACTAGTGGAGTGAAAGTTCAATGAAGAAGCATGAGATAAAGGATAATAGCGGTGCTAATTTTCCTACAGGTACTGCCGACAACATAAGACAAGAAGCAAGTTTTGAGCCCGGAATAATAGAAAGTATATCTCCGCAAGGAGACTATACTTTTGCAGTAGTGAGACGCAAAGGGGACGAGATAAAAGATGTAGATCTTAATGTTGTCAGGGCTAATACATATCTTTTTGGCAATAAATATAATTTGCCAGAAAGCCAAGTGTCTCTTCATGAGCTCCTTATACCTTTAGACATAAGCGGAAACATAACCACCATAAATTACGAGCAGCTTATTGGCGAAGAAGTGATGGTGGAGGTGAGAGGAGGTAGGCCAGTAATGGCCTTCCTAGACATAAAGGTAAAGACTCCAAGAAGCATACATCCAAAAGCCATAGATCAAGCAAGGCTAATGTCTGACGATTTAGACATATCATCAAAAGAAGCTGTTGATCATCTTAAGTCTGTGGGATATAAAGAAGAAGAAATCAAGGATGTGACAAAACAGTTCTATGAAACTCTAGAAGTAAATGGCAAAATAATATCATACGGAACAGTTGTCACAAACCATAAGACATCGCAGCAAGACGGCAAGTCAGAACAAGATATAACTAAAAAGGGTATCCTGACATCATCAGTAACAGGCCTGCCTTCTACAAAACTAAAAGAAAAATCTTGCCATTCACATATAGGAATATTTAGCGCAAAATGACAATCATAAAAGACAAGATAGATTCTAGTGCCTTTCTAGAGGCAAGCGGTCTTCATTCAAGAATGGCGGCAGGAGCAATGTCTGTTACCGTAGATAAAGATGGAGGTTCTTTTGTAAATGGACCACTATCAATAAGTTCTGGTATAGGCAGCATTAAGTTTGGCCCTATATTAAAATTTAATCCACTAACGGCAAGCTGCGTACCTTCAACACTTGTTACCCCAATATCAACATTTATATTCGACATTCCAGCAAAGCATGCGGCCTCTTATGTGTCCATAGCCGCGATGGTATTATCTACGGTGTAATATATGAAAGACATATTATTTGACGACTACGGCGATATATCTATATTCGGTAAAGACATAGTGCTGATCCATAAAAATAGTGAAGCAGTAAAGCAAAACGCTGTAGACAGGATTAGGTCTGCTAGATTTGATTATAAGCTATATGATACATATGGAGCCAATCTAGGCGCCCATATCGGCAAACCAGTCTCTACTGCACTAGAAGAAATAATACAAAGAGATATAGAGATAGCACTAACGTCAGATGGATTCTTACGTAAAGAAGATGTAAAGGTTGTAGCTATCGTAAAGAATAATTCTGTATTTATGTCTACATCAATAGCATTAAATGAATACGTATATTCATCTACGGCATTAAAAATAAACGCATCACTCAACATGATAACAGGAGCAGTCAATGTCTATTGAGCAGTTCAATAAAACAATAACATCTATAAATATGATTAACTCTATTAATAGGAACCTTGGAATAGACAACGCGTCATCTTCTTCAAAAATAAAGATGATAGCCGACACCCTTACCGATGAAATATTTAACACTAATCAAAACACACAAGAATTATTATCAAGAAAATATACATCTACCGCAGCAGGCAAATATCTAGATATGAATGGTGCCGAGTATGGTGTATACAGAACAAAAGTATCTAGTGTAAGTATTCTGAAAAATGAAGGCACAGCCGTAGTTGGGCCAATTAATCCCGCGCTAGGCTTTGAAAGCCTTATGCTTGGCCAAGAAATAATAAGCCAGGGAGAGAAGTTTGAAATAGATGGCGCATTTATAGTAGAGTTCATAGATAGCGTGATAGTTCTAGATAAATACACCCCTGTATCTGCATATGTAAAAATAAAGCCAATTAGTGAAGTGACATCTGTGGACATAGCTAAGGATTCTTTATATGAATTATCTAACTATTCAAATCCGTACAGTAGACTAATAACTCTTTCATTTAGCAAGCCAGTATCTTTTGTAGTTGCAGAAATAGATGACGATACATATAGGCTTAGGATAGAGCTTTCAAAGAATCTATATTCTACGACGTCAGAAGAGTACATAAGAAGCCTAGCTGCATCACTGCCCGTCTCAAGCGATATAATAATAAAGACAAACGAGAATGGCACTGGTACCTGCTATGTGTACCTGTTGACAGAGACACAGAAGCTAACAGGCGCGGATCCTTTATATTCCAATACGGCAGAATACATATTGAGAATGATAGAATCAAACCTGCATGGCGGTATAGACTACAAGGTGGCGACACCAAGCCAACTACAGCTTAAGTTAAATGTTACAAACGGACTAGACTCTCTTGGGGAGTCTGTAGTAAGAAATATTGTGCTTAATATTTTCAATGAGTATTACAGCTACAGTAAAGGCCAAAAAGTTTCAGTAGATGCGTTAAATGCACTTATTGCGGCAAAATATGAATATGGAAATCTTATTACTGTTGACTATATATCGGTATATGACACAGCACTTAGCGGCTTTATTTTTGTAAACGAAGTAGAGGTAGAAATACCAGATGAGTACTATTTATACCTTCCAGTAGGCGATATAGAGGTTAATCAATAATGACTAATAAAAATAACCTAGAAGTAAATAGACTTATATCATATTTCCCCAAATGGTCTTTTGCGTTCAGGAATCACTATTCAAAATTAACTAAACTAATATTTCCATTATACGATTCAATATTATCTTCTCAGTCAAGAATAGTGCATATAGCTGCATGCGCTATAAAAAATAGCGAGCATACTTTCGAGTTTAAAAATAAAAGCCTATACAGATACATTTCGCCATATGTAGATGGATATCAAAAAGCTGCAAGCATAAATACTTCTGATGGGGTATTTGAAAATATAGGCCAGCTTACTGACTCCTGGTACGATGACTATCCAGTGGGCGCAGTAAAACTTATGCCATGTAACCAAAAAACTATTGCTAGCATAGCATGCAGCCCAGATTCATACTTCGAACCATTAGTTCTTGGCAGTGAGTCATTCCTATATGTGTCAGGAGCAAAGGGCACAATAAATATATTTGGGCTAGATGCCAATGGTGATCAGGTATCTGAAAAAATAGAGGTGACCAATAAAGATGTATCCTTTATGACTCTTAATAGATATAAGATAATAGTAGATGTAGACACTGATAGTGAAGTAATGCTTTCGCAGCTATGTAGTACTATGTCGTACAAGTCAAAGTTTGTAGACTATAAAAGGGTGGCAGATAATACTGGTTCATATTTCGAGCCTGTATTCGAGTTAGACGGAAGATCTATTACGGTTACCAATAATGGCAATACTGTTTATGAGTTAGAGTTAGATTCAGACTATGTAGACGGAAAAATATTCGTAACAGAATCGCTGGACATAGTATTTCTTACTGAGGATGGATCACTCAAAACAGCCAAGCCAGGAATAGATTTGTCCTTGTTGAATAGTGCAAATGCAACTTATAATAACAATGGCCTAGTATCAATAAACGTAGAGCATATAAGTGCCGGCACTACTGTTGTCTTTACTCTTAATAGGAAAAATATAGAAGCACTCAATAGTGCATTCTGCTTATCGATAGTGGATAACGGAGTAGAGTCGTTCGTTGATATCCATGGCAATATAGTTGATGAAAGAATATACTATCCGCCATCTGCAATAAATAGCAAGAAGGACATACCTTATTATTCAGCTTCAAAAAACATAGCAATGAAACTTCAGGTAGCCAATATACCAGTTCCATTTATGGCAGGCACAGCGGACAACACAATAATTTCAAGCACAGTATTAAACGGCGTAGATGATATCTTTATCTACGACGGGAAAATAGTAGTTGTGATGTTTGATTCTGCATATACAATTTTTAATACAAACAATATACTTGTTAATGAAGATGGTGTTACTATATTGGAAATTCAAGACACCAATCCTCAGTCAAAGCACTTCTTCTTATATCCAGTTAGACAATGTTACCTTCACGACAGCCAATACATATACACAGAATCACCAATAGAGATATTGTAGAATGGACAAAATACCACTTAGCGATACACCATCTAAGCGATCATCACTTTCAATAGACGCAATAAATAAAAAGATAGAAGCATCTCCAGTAATATACGTTGAGTCACCACTTTCTGTAAAAGTAAGTGGCTCACTAATTATAATTGGCGGACAAGAATATCAACTTGAGACAATGACAGTATTTGATGTCGTAGTAGCAATACGTGGAGCTGGTGGTAATGCATGGCTTACATCGGAAACAGTAGCAATGCTGCCGGCGATAATGCTATCTGATTTTTCTAACAAAAACACAATAGTCTCCAAACTACAATCTTCTCCGCACAATCTTCTTCTTGATTCTAAGCCATATATAGGATCAGTTCTTTCTATATCGGACATATCATATAATGTACTTAAGCTATATTCATTAGATAAGAAAGACATACCGTTTGAGGCACTTGCCAATAAGGTATATTCAGACATAGACGATTCGGCAAAAATAATGTATGAGTTGGCATATAATAAATACGTCATGTACGCTCAGAATGGGAAAGTCATAAATGGAAAAGATATATTCAACAACACTATTGGGCTAAAGAGCATATATATAAACGAGACAAACAAGAATGACAATAAATAAAAGTTACTCTATAAATATAAACTCAACAAACAAGTATGTTGATGGCCAACAAAATTATCTACCTCTATCAATAAAAACGACAACTGCAAAAGAAATAGATAGTGAACTACAACCGTCGTGGTCATCTAAATATAGTGACGGACTAATACCATCAGGCGCAATAAAAGATGGCTTATCATTACTATCTGATACTGATGGAATATATTCTATATTTGATACAGTAATAGATATTGACGGCACGGAATATTACTCAAGCACAAATGAAATATACGGCGATAGAGCATACATATTAAAAAGAAACAGTACGAACCTTGGTATATATCTTGAGTTTATAGTAGAAGAGTATATAGATAATAAATATCTTAAAATAAAAAACATGTCATCTGCCAATCTAGGTGGATCAAAACTATATATAGATAGACAATCTGAGTCTACTGTCGGAATAGCATATTCAGCACATGTATTAAACTCACTTGAAAAAACAACTCCAAAGATACAAAATGGCAAAACAATTATTACTTCAAAATATTGCCCGCTTGGAGAGTTTATTCTGGCATACCATGATAACGGTATTTCAGTAGTCGATATATCATCCAATATAGAACTAATAATGTATGAGACTGGCGAAATAATTATTAACGGCGAATATTCAAATGTAGGAATATATTATTTCATAAGACCGATAATGTTTAAGCCAGGCACGCTACAGCCAATGAAGTCTCCAACAGATGAATATAAATTCATATCAATTAATGGAGAAAGAAATATGCTTTTTACAGACTATAGTCTTTCAGAAAATATACTCGGGATAGCAGACGGCTCTATATCTACACTTAATACAAACTCTGATGCATTAATAGAATTCTCGTCGCCGATAATGATGAATGGAAAAAAATATTCAAGTATAGCGGTAACAGATAATATAAATATATCCTCACCATTATCACTCCAAGATAACCTGTTCAGTGCAACATACAGCTACTCAGTCGACCTAATAGTAGATAACCCTACTGTTACCCAGGATACAATAAATGTTGCAGTATACGGAGTATTTGTAGACCAAGGGGAAGAGAGGCTATCGTTGATGGCCGTAGGAACAACAGATGCCTCAGATGTAAATCCAATACTAGATGGCACATATTCTTCACCAATAGGAACAGACTTTGCTGGAGCAACGTCTTATCATAACTACCTCTATGATTTTAGTATTCCATTTGACAAAGACAAATATGGTTATAGGTTTGCTCTTCCGTCGTGGGTAGATGAAAATACGTTGTCGATGACTCAAGACGATGGAATATCACAAACAGCATTTACAGGCTTTAGTTTTATTGCGCCAGACATAATAGTAATAAATAAAAATATGATAGTTGATGGCGTATCATATGTAATAAACTATTCAAGCGCAGTAAGCCCAATAGTCGACGATGTGTCTAATAGCGAAGTAAAAATAAAATGTTCAAATGACCCTTTCGTATTATTTACAGGATTAACAGAAATAAGAATACTAGCAAATAGGGATATAGATATAGTGGCATCCAATATTGATAGCGAAGGCTTCATATCTTATTATTCAAATAGCGAAAAAATCACAATTAAGCCTAGCCGCAACTATATAGCCAAGAAGCTTGGTGAATATAAAACATTACTACTTAACGAGATATAAAGATGTCACAACTATCACAAGACTACACAGCTCCAGCAATAACTACAGTTAATGGCTTTGCTACAGAAGATACAATATTAGAAATAGTGTCACAGATAGAGACCGCGTCTAATGCGGCCGGCGATGCTATCGGCAATATCAATGGCAATGGCGACTACCAATATGATGAGAGCAGAAACATTACTAGTCTTTCTGCGACGATAGGTAGTACGTCAAATGATCCAGCCGAACCAAGACTAGAATATTTTTCAAACTTTACAGAGTCATACTCTTTGATCTCAAATAAGTCGGTAACTATGTCTCTTATTGCAAATACGCTTGATCCTGTTCTTATAACTGACGGAACAAACCCAACATCATTTTGGAACTTAAAAAGCTCAAGAGACCAATTGCTGGCTGTAGGAGACTACTATATCTCCGGAAGAGAATTGATATTTTACAAGGCACCAACATCTTCTTTTTCTGTTACCTATAGTGGAACATATCCTGGATTCTTTGGTGACGTAGAAGGATATAGGCCTAATATACTACCGAATCCAAGAAGCACAACTTCTTTAAATAAACCAACTCTTACTATTGAACCAAGCGGAAGACTAAGGGTTTCTGTAACTAATATAAACACTGACCCACTTCATTCATCAGATCTAGATGGAATTAATCCAATTGTTCTTTCTGCATATATAGACCAGTTTAAAGATGGCAGTGGAACACTTTCGTGTCCACTAGAATATATAGGGATCTACAGAAAAGACGGGAACTACTATAAGAAACTAGAAGTTCAGTCTATACATATTATTGACGAGACAACATATGAGGCCGTTACATCAGAAGTGATAGATACCGTAAACGATATCATTGTCATAGCGCTTGCTAATACTAGCCTATGGGAAAATGTATCTATTGCAATCAAGTCACTGTCCACCCACAGCCATACCGGAGAAGATGGAAGTCAAAAGATAAGACATAGCGATCTACATGGGCTGATACCAAAAGCAATTAGCGCAGACGTTAACTACGGTGGTTCGGGAATAGAAGGAAACGACCATCCTCAGTTATTCATGAGAGAGGGCCTTATAAATGATCCGTCAACTTACAACAATGCAATACTTGGCGATGTATTCATGTCATCTAGTAACAAGAATAATCTTTTCGACAATACGTTGGCAGACTCAAGATCGATAATACTTGGCTCTACAGATAGCGGGCATAGCATTAGGCGCAGGGCAATAGAGGCAGATGTTCTATTGACCGGAACTGGTAATGGCTTCTCTGTAACCTATAATAATTCCTTGTACAATTATGGTCTAAGGATAAATAACCATAAGCTTGCAGACACCATTAACAACCTAAGAATAGAATCGGCCAGCGGCAAGACTGTATTCGGAAGCGCATTAGCGCTAAATGACATAGAGCTAAATACTGCTACATGTAATGACGTAAATGTATTAAACGATGTAACCATAGCTGCCAACGGAGCGCTAACTATTGGCAATATTTCATTTTCTGCTGTAGGCAATAATCTTACAGTAACAAGTAATAGTGGATTGTCTAAAATAGTCTCTGGGTTAAATATTGAGGCAGAAGAAGCCAATATACAAAGTGCAACAATAAATACTCTAAACCTAGAGCCGTTGTCTAAAGTAATATTTGGGGCGAATGGCCAAGTAAGCGCGTCGTATTTTACTACTATAGACAATAAATGCACATATGTTTCAGACGGAACATTTGATATAAGAAATACTGGCAAGGCAACAGGCTTAGCATGGAAAGACGGGAACCAGTTAAATCTATCTATATACGCGTCTGCGAATGATGGCTCTACTTCTTTAAATACAAATAATGATATGTATGCAGAAGTAAACAGTGGAAATCTATATGTTTTAAAGAGCACACTGATAAACCAAGAAGATGATGGCGTTGAGTATTCATGGAAAAATATTACAGCCACAAGAGTTGACGACCTTAGGCAGTGGCCACAAGCAAATGTAAATGCTAAAGAAGTCATATCAAAGAAACAGTCTCTATCTAAGAGCAACGGAACAATAAGAAATGGCATATCATTTGGATCGCAAACAGGGGTATGGGCTACCTCGGCAAACGCACTATATCCAGGAAATGCAATAGTAGTAGAATCTCCTGGCGGAGTTCATTTTACTCAGGGCAACGATGTAGATTTTAGCAACGTAGTGTATTCTGATATAAAAGCAAGGAACATAACTTCACTAGGAACTGCAAGTATAGCTGGCGCCGTATCGATGACAGGAGGAATAGCTACTACAGATATTAATACCCAGACTATAATAGTAAATGATCAGCTAACTACATCTATAGATTCAGAAACAAGATTTTATGGAACCGTGCTATTCGGCAATGAAATCACATTTAATGATGACGTTACGATGTCAACTGTTGCAAATATTAATACGCTTAATGTTTCTGGCAACTCAGTTTTTTCTGGAACCGTTACCTCTAACACCATACTGACGGCAGAAGATCTTGTAGTAAATGGTGACACAACAATAGGGTCGGCCACATCCACAAATATACTTGATGGCAATACATTCTTTAATACAGGTGAATTTCAATCAAACATACCTAGTCAATTTACGGACTCAGTAGTATTTAGTGATACAGTAAATCTTAGCGGTCCAGTAACTTCAAATCAAATGACGGTCAATGGAATAATGACAACTAATGCGGCATTGAATTCTTCATTAATAAATGCTGTATCGCTAATAGTTTCTGGACCAACTACGTTAGACTCATTATCTGTAGATAATGATTTTAATATAATAGGTAAAATTTCAGCTGGATCGCTAGAAACAACAGGCGACGTAGTTGTTGGCGGCAATGCCAGGGTGGATGGAACCTTTACTTCTTATGGCGAAACAGTGCTTGGTTTTGATGGTTCAATAACAAGGGTTTATAACGGACTAGAAATGACAAATTCTGGATCTATTGATTGCAACAATGGAAATATAGTAGGCCTCGACATGATTGATGCTCCGTACGACTACGAGGTATATCCATCTCCAGCAATAGTTAGACCAAAGGATGCTGTAAATAGAGAATTTGTTATAAATGAAATAAAAAACGTAGTGAGCGCATCATTGCTGAGAACACTGTATCCTGTTGGAACAATATATAGCAATTCTAGCAATCAATCAAATCCAGGAATACCTACTGGCCCATTCGGAGTCCACAGCTTTGGGGAATGGGAAGAGTATGCTCAGGGCAGAGTTATAGTCGGCAGAGGCGGCACAGAAGACTCAAGAGGAGAGTCTAGGTCGTTCCTTAATGGCACATTTGGCGGAGAGTATGGGCACGTGCTTACTGTTCAGGAACTAGCGAGCCATACTCACGGATATAAGTTAAGATCTCTTCAGCATGACGACGGAGACGATAGAAGAAACGCTCTTGGAGAAAATTATACCATTGATCAAAGTGAGCCGGCAGGAGATGATTTACCTCATAATAACATGCAGCCATATATTGTGGCAGCAGTATGGGTTAGAATAGCATGATAGAAAAATCATACAATCTTGAGCTTCGCAAGAAGCTCCACCTGTTCAATCAAGAGCCATCGATGTCTTATGATGGCTGTATTGGAATTAAAACTAGCGAAGTCAATGGACTGTCTATAAAAATCATAGATCAAAGTGACGCAATAGCAGCTAGGCATTCTATTATTAATTCCACTACAGTTGAAGCCAACTATTCTAATATAGTTGCAACAGACGTGGATGGATACTATAAGACATTTAGGCCAGTTGATATTATTGCCGCGTATATAGACGGACTAGAACTGGAGATGGATTCTAACTTCATATACTCAGACAAACAATTCTCTGTTGTGCAAATGACCACTACATCAGGAGACTCAATATATAGAGAGTATGAATTTGTTCCTGTCTTTGTAGATGCAAGAATGTCTAATCTTAAAAAATATATAGATATAGATAATAAGTCATTCAAGGTTTCGGTAAAAAATGGTAAGGCAAGAATAGTTTTCTCGGCGCCATTTACAAAAGTTATGGACGTTTATAAGAATATATTTAATATTAAAGCGTCTCACTATAAGCTGAGAACAGATATAGAGGCTGACGATTTTATATATTCAGAATCAAAAAAAATAAACGGCATAAACAAGATAGTTGAATATGACTATGTCTCTCGTGCCAATAATACACACAAGGATGTCTTGCTTGATATAGTGGTAGGCACAGACAAGACTATCTATATTGGAAATAACAATATAGACCTATATAACTGTAAAATAATAGAAATAGACGGATCAGCAGTTGCTGAAATAGATGCATCAAGCGCGCTAATACAATCAATTGGCAAACTAGATTTATCACTAATACCAGAAACAGTATCGGCGACAAGTATCGTATTAAAGTACAACTATCTATCTATACCAAAGGCATCCCTGTCTATAAACCATAAAGATATAGACTATAATACGTCCATACAAATATACTGTATGCCGACAAAGGTAGGATTAGTAAAAAATAATAAAACTATATATCATTCTGTATATAACAACGACATGGTTGTGGCAACAGATATACAGGACATACAGGTAGGCTATTCAGCAAGTGGCGCACTATTCGAGGTAGACTATTCAGATCTAACAACAATGTATTCATCGTCTCAGGTAGCAATACGTGGGTTCTATGATAATCAACAGCCATATGTGGACAGCTATATGAATGGCATCCATGCAAAATCATTGGGTATTATAGCTATAAGGAATGGGCCAGCAGAGACATACGAGTCTGCCGGAATGATATCAAAAATATTATCAACACATCATGACTTTGATACAGTAAAAGAATATTCTGGTGCTGTATGCAATATAAATAATACAAAAGATATTATATGTAGCGCCGGAATACTGATTATAAACACAAGTTCTCTGCCATATACATTTTCAGTAGAAACTATAACACCGTCAGAAATAGCTGTAAAAATCAACACTACACAATACGCAACATACACAAATGCATTTGAAACAACTGATCAGACAGTAATAGATCTATTCAATGAAAACAATAGTCTCGCAGAAGACTGGACTATTGATCTAGAAAAATACACAATACATACATCTACAAATAATGTTATTACAGAAGCCACATATATCTCTAAGGCTATCACGATAGACAATCTTGAATTATATATTAAGGTGCAAAACAATGGCGCCGATACAATTCATATTGGCTACAACGACTATATATCACCAATTGGAATATCTATATGAAGGACTTTATAGACAATAGGGCCGCACTATTTCTATCAAAAAGGACATATGGCGTAAACCTAAATGAGAACGCCTCTATACAATCTATTCAGCTAGCCATGGATCAATTCAAACTTGTCGCAGATATATCTGAATCGCAGATACTTGGCCTAGGAGCATATGTAGATGAAATAGAAAACTCATATGAACTTATATATAACGGAATAATTAAAAAGATAGACTACATAGAAAATGTAGCAGACATGCTTTTAGCAAAGAGTAAGCAAGTCCCGATAAATAGCAACGGAATAATATCCATACTTGATATAGAAGGATCAGAAAAGAACGGCTGCTCATATATAAGCGGACTAGGCATAGCTTTGGAGGCTATATAATGGCAAGACAGTCGATAAAGATACCAGTCTATACCGGAAACTATAATTCAATAACAATAAAATCGACAATGTATGACCTATTCATAGAAAAAATAACTTGTACAGAAGAAGACGGAAGCGAAAGAATACTAGCTAGTGTAAACAAAATCATACCAAAAGATTTCTCTATAATATTCAAAGAGAGCCGTTCAAGTATAATTACAATATACTATGATCACATCATTACACCCACGTCGATAACGGATTTTATTAAGGTATATGCATCCAATAATAGGTATGTTAAAAGTGGCTCATTTAAAACCAAGGAAGTTGTACTAGGATATAAGAAAAAGTTTATTATCAACGTGGAATACGACAATATTGGTGATGCACACATAAGTGCATGCTGCAGCTTTGGGCTATTAGATGAAAATATGCAAAAAATATTCGGAAAGGATATTAAAATACCTATATCTTCTAATACTGTTTATATTGATAGCGACGACATTGACGGGTACGATGGCGTATATGGCTATATAGACAATAGCAAGATAACAGATATATCGTTACTTAAAGATAAAATGGAAGATGTATATAGATTTGGAATCCCTTTAAGTATGGAAAAAGCCATCAATTACGATGGCGTTTCTGTTAACATAAATCAGCAAGCATCATATGTGTCAGTAGCTGTAGAAGTATTTATAATAAATACAGATGTATCAAAAGGCCACCATACACCACTTGTTAAGAATATAAGTATAGTTGGATATTAATAATGGAAATAATTGCAAACAAGAATAGACGCGGCCTATTAGAATACATAAAAGACACTTCGTTTTATATAAACACAGCAATAGACAGTATAAATGATACCAATGATTCTATATTGTCAGTAATAGACAAGTCTATATCTGCAGCAAATAGAGCCGTTGAGAATATTAAGATAATAGCTAATAAGCTAGCAGACGCTATAGTCATAGATGGCAAGCTTGCATCTACAGTCAATATATTTAGCGATGAAGTAAAGTCAGATAGTGTCAATACCGTATTAGACAATGATAGCTTATCTATATACCTAGATCAGTCTGACGAGAAAGTTCTTGTTGTAAAAAACATGTCCATAACAGGCAATAATATTGGCTCAATAAAAGCCGAAGATGTAATATCTGGAGATGGCGTAGTCATATCAAATGACAGAGCGTACTTGTCAGTAACTGTAGATATAGAATTAGACAAAGAAGATATTATCTCTGCGCTTGATGTGCACGTAGAGGATGACGGCACAATATTCCCGACAGTTGTATCAGCTATAGGTATTCGTGCAAATGGAAAAATAGAAAAGATACAGTTCGCAAGAACCAGATCTGACTCAGTGCAGATATCTAAAGAGCTAGAGAGACTACTTATCTCCCCAGCCGCATATAAGAAAATAAGATTTACTATACTTAAGAATGATTCATCACTTACAGACAGAGTGTCTACTTCTATTATTTTAAATAAAATAAATATAGTAAGCATGGATTCATTCAAGACCGGCTCTATTGTATTCGGCCCAGTAAAAGATAATATATCTATCAAAAAGATAGCTGTCGACTTTATTGAACAGCAATCAAAATATAGCAATATAAAAGTATTCATATCCACAGACAATAAGACATGGATAGAAACATCAAGATCAAACAGAGATAATCTAAGCCAGAAAGTTTTCAATATAAACAATATAGATAAAGACAGTTACTTTTTCGAGCAAGAGGTGAGATCTTTTTATGTCAAGTTTGAAATATCAGCACTAGAATCTACGGCCAATATAAAGGCGATACCAGATATATTCATAGCAACTGATGTGTCAACAAACTATACAGAGCAAGCGTACGGTTCAGACTATGCTGTATATCAAGTAGATATGGCAACAGGTAATGGCTACGGCCGAATAGTTCTTGAGCAAAATGATGAGTCGGTAGTAATAGGAACAAGAAACGAAAAGCCTTTCACTGATTATAAAAAACTAGAGATAGATAGCAATACAATGGTAGTAGCGGAAAGCTTTATAGAGCAAGATATAGCTATATATGGAATTTCTACACCAGTACTAACAGAAGTAGGGGAAGGTTATACTGAAAGCGCATGTCTTGTGCCAATAGTGCCGCATGGAGTATATAGAATACAAATCTCTGGAGCATCAACCTATATAGATATGTCACATGGCGTAATAGGCTCTATAGATAGATTTAATATCGAAGCAACACAAGAAAGTATTGCTTACGTCTATAATGCCATAGGCGAGCTAATTGGCACCGTTACAGCGACGAGTATAGAAGACAAATATATAATCTCGATGCACGATTTATTCTTTGGTATTAATAATGACACATCATTTAATAAATACTACCCGATAATAACGCCGGCAAATACTTATTCGATAAGCGGATACAGAGTTGTATATAGTGGTCATCCAACTACATCAATTAACATAAATAAAATAAAAGAAGAAAGAATAAGAAGCATAGAGGTATCTAAGCAAAGCGGAAGGATTAAGTCGGAAGTTTTAAAGACAGGAAAATGGGAAGGGTTGCTATCGGAAGAAGCATTTAAGAAGAAGGTAAAACTTAAGCATTGCAATTTAATCAATGGATCTATATCTATAAATGACAATAACGCTTATGTGTCGAGCATAAGAAAAGAGGTAGGCTTCATAGATGGTAAAACAGAGTTCAGCGCGAAAGAATATAAATCTATAAGTGTTATAGGTAGCCCTAATATGTCTAATATAATAGATATGGATGCGTATGGCGTAGAAGTTAAAAACAATGAGCAAATGGATGTATCTGGAGAGACAAACCTATTTACCAATCTAGTTACTTCAGAAAACGAACTTATAAATGAGGGCGACTATTTCGTAAACGACAATAAGATTTATCTACCAGAAGGAGTATTTCTCTCTGCATATATAGAGACAACTCTATCCTTTAGCGCGGTAAGCAATACATATAATTCTGGATTATTTTCAGTAGACTACAGAAATGGAATCTTGTACTCGAATACTCCTATAGACTCAGCTACAATAATTAAATATCAATATTCATTAATGTTTGCATCTTTTATAGAAACAAAGAGAGTCACAGAGGGCTATATAGACACTGGTAGTAGTATTATTATTCATGGAGATGATGGTAGATATTATTTAAAACTAGAAGCAAAAGATAAGAGTATGAAGAAGATAAATACATCACCAATAATCAAAAACATAAACATATACTATACGGTGTAATATGAGCTTTAAAAGAGACGCTGCAATAAAAATACTGCTAATGAGAGGAGTTAACGTAAACGAAGATTCTATTCAGGCGGTCATAACAGAAATGAAAACCTACGACTCAATAGATATGAGTACATTCTCGTTTGCAGACGAAATAGAATTATACCTATATATTTGCAATCAGATAAGTAGCTTTAAGGATTTTGAAAAATACAGCGAAAGGATAACTTCTCTTATAGAAAAGGTAGAAGATGACTTTGCATATATCAATAGAAGGCTATCTAATAGCACATATGATAAAGTAAAGGCAGCAAGACTAGGTCTTGAGAGTATGTCGGGAGAGTCCTTGACATATTTAGTAAATATAAATAAACAGAACATGGAAGAAGGGTCAACGGCGCTAATAGTTAACGACGAAATAGTAGCAGGGTTAGCAAAAAACAATGGAGACAATAGGTCGATAGACGTAACAAGCGTAGGTCCGCAATCTATTCTAGTAGAAATAGATGGAGAAACAGACCCAGGAGTGGTTCTTGAAAAGCAAGGAACAGTGTTTACTGTAGCCGACAATAAGAGGGTGATAGAAGAAAGTGGCATTTATAAAATAAGATGCAACTCAGCAAAGAACACAAAAACAAAAATAACAGTGAATATAGACCTAAATAAAGAAATAGAAATAGAGTCTATATGCCCAGTTTTCGAAAATGTAGAAAAAATAAAAATACTAAAGTCAAAAAACAAAAAAACATTTTCGGAAATTACAGGCAGAACATTATCAAAAGACAGAGTGTTCTTTACAAAAAGAGAGGCTGTTCGCTATATCACTATAATAATCTATAAAGATAAAGCAACATCAAAGAGCGCCAATAAATTCATATACGACACAATAATTAATCAAATAAAGATATCTTCTGAATTTGAAAAAGAACAGGTTTCATTTGAAACAAAGGCAGAGCTTATTGGCTCTAATCTATCAAAGGTATCAATATCAACAATAGACAACTATGATGACAAGGATATAACGATAGATTATAAAATAAAAATAAACGAAGAAGAATGGCAAAGCATTAGGCCGATAAACAAAGTCGGAAACATTGATGTGCCATCAGTAGTAAGTTGCTCAAACAACTTTGATAATAAGATAGTAGAGCTAAGCGACTACGCATATAATGATGAGAAAGTAACCTATAGCCTAGCTATTCCACAAGAATTTATAGCTTCAAACAATATAGACTATATGTCAAATATTAATGAATGGAATTATAGAGAAGGATTTTATGAAGCATGGGTATTCAACTACACAGACAAGACAGTAGATATCGGCAGTAAAACTATTTCTGTAAACAATCAAAAAGTAACTGGAGTAGTGTCTATAAATAAAGGACTGTCACTTGTAGAGGTGGCCGAGGCAGACTTTGTTAAACTATTTAATAAGTCGTTCATCAAAAGCTATATAAAGTCAGGAAACTCAATATCGGTAACACTTCCAAGCGGAAGCGTATCTACAATTATAGATAGTGAATACCCATACAATGTAAAACTATTAATAGAAGAATCATCAGATTTTCTATATGGCAAAAAACTAATAGAGCATGTAGACTTCAATATATTAAAAAATACATCTGGAGACGGGGCCAGGATAGTAAAAGATAACAATGGAACAATTCATCTTATCTATCACAACCTTTACTCTGCGGTATACAGTATTAAAATAAAAGGCACATTAAACTCTAGCAACAATAGTAAAATAGCTAGAATATCCCAAATCATAATAAGGGGCGAATAATGATAGTAGCAAAAAAACATAAAGACACCACCCCTGACGGAGCAGTAACTCTATTCGCGCTGCCAACAGATTTTATAGCAGACTCAGTTGATTGCCTAGAAATAAAAAGCGACAGAAGCGTATTGTCTATTGACGTTATAGAGATAGGAAATGGGTTTGTTCAAACAGCACAGATTCCAGCATCGGGCTCTGTATTACTATTTAATTATCTTTACGATGATGTATCCATAGCCTTAGCAGCAACTTCTATTGCAGAGCTAAAGCCATGGGATGCATCAAGAATATTAGATATAGGAAGATCAATAGACACCATTAATCAAACAATAACAGTAATGACAAAGGCTATTCTGAATAGAATATCAAAAGAAGAAATGTCTATCCTTATAACTCCACTAGTAGAAAGACTAGACGCTATAGAGAGAAGCAGGACGACTTATTGATAATATATGATAAGCCAATTCATTATCCATTATTGTAGGATTAGATAGAGACGGTAAGTCCTCAACAGGAACATCAACAAAGTTAAACCTATCGGCGGCAGGAGTAGTTCCTGCCCTTTCCTTATGCACTGTCCTGCAGTAGTCAATATATGACATTACCAATATTCTTGGAAAAGATTTATTGAAAAACGTAGACAGTGTGCCGCAATTTTTCTTAGCGCCCTTAGTAGAGGGCCTATAATTCAGCTCAACTTGTTTTATCCATTTAGCCAAAACAATAGGGAATAGATATCCCCAATCATCACGAAGCCTAGCTTGACTCTTATGGTCTGTATAAAATCCTGTCTTCACTATAAAAGAATGAAATGCAGGATCGTATATGTTGCTAGACTCAGCAAGAAGAAGGTCATCTATATCATAATAGTATGACCATATTAACTCGGCTAAATCATTTTTATTAAAAACGACTATGCCATCAGAAACATTAACCATAGAATTCAATACATTGGTAGGTATCCTTTGAGAGAAGTGCTTAAACCTGGCCAAAGACTCAGGGCTGTCGCCCTTAAATTTACGCCATAAAGCAAAAGAAGTAAGATTAGGAACCTTATGTTTTTTGCTAATATTGGCGCGAGCAGAAAGCTCTTTAAATGACAAAGACATAGCTACTCCATAGCAACCACATATGCATTCTTTTTATGATCAAATGTAAACCTGTATACGATGCCACAACTAGTAGACTCTCCACATATGATAGGAAGATCTAGGTATGGACTATACTTTACGGAAAGAGTCCACTCCAGCCTTTCTCCACACACATGACAACATGTAAGAAGAACATCTTCTACTGTGTCATATATGTTTTCAGGGTCTATGTCTTTCCAAAATAAATCATCATATGGCATTACACAGAGACTCCATTAACACACACGATCTTAGAAAAGCCCCAGGTTTTATCGTAGGAGAAACCAACCCTTATCTTAGAAAACGCTTCGCGGACAGACATGGCCTGTTCTTCATTTAGACAGCAAGAGTCTATATCTTGCACTGGTGTAATTTGGTTGTCTGCAATCACATACTCTAATTCTATATATTCAGTTTCCGACATAGGACTACAGCTTAGCAGCCTCTTTATTGTGCCACATTAAAAATAGCAAGCATGTAGCAGCATGGGCAAGATGTGACAAGCCGGTTTCTGGATCTGCGCTCTCGCCAATAGAATAGGCGAACATATGCCTCATGGCTGCATCGTAGTAACGCTCAGGAGGCTGAACAAACTTCCAGTTATTAGGGGCATATTTTCTAGCACCAAATTCAAGCACATCGACTATTTCACTAAGAGGACCTATCGGGAGCAATGATGGCCTTGGCTTGCCAGAGTCATATTTTGTCCCAATAGTAAAATCTTTAGAGGCAGTAGCTTCATTATTGTCTGGACGTATGATTTCTTTTAAGTCTTTAAAATCAAGCTCCAATTGTTCTGATATAGACATCATCTATATTTTTCCATAAAAGTATTTTATATGGCGCATAAAGCGCCAATGTTTTTACTAGATAATAAATTTATCTAGATCTGAAATATCGTCAACAACAGAATTTAATACATAGTTTGATGAAGAAGATTCTTGCTGTGCATGTTGATGAGCATTAAGGTCAAGCCATCTATCCATATATTTTAATGGATTTTCCATAGGTGAGTATGGAAGGCCAAATGTTTGCCTGACAGGTATTGATCCATAATACGAATACTGATTAAGTAAAATAGGATTAAGACCAACAATAGATCTACCGTTCTCAAATAGAGAAGGGTTCCATTCTGCGTCAGCAGCAAGCACATCATCTATAAGTTTTTCTATCAGGTGAGAGCATTGTTGTTTTGCAATTTTACCACGAGGAGTATTGTGCATGATATTAAGAACAGCCCTGCCAAAAGCAGCATGTATGCCTATTTCATCTTGCATTATCTTTTGAATAAGCTGACCGATGGCAATAAACCATCCTTGCTCAACAATAGCAAAAGTAGCAGCAAAAGAAGAATTAAACTGAATACGCTCAAGACAATATAAGGCACAAATAGCCATGTAGACTATATTGTAAAGCTCTTGATCATTCTTTCGAATACCCAAGATATACTCTGCGCCAGCGATACGTAGCTGTTCAAAATAATAAAGAACAGGCTCTAGTCTAGCCCCTATTTTTTCATTGTGCATAACCAGCTTAAAAACTTCATTCGGATCAGGAACACACTGTCTTACTATTTCAGAATAAGTAAGAGTATGAGTTACTTCTATTTCAGAAATCTTAAGTATTCCAGCCCAATACTCAGAGTTGGTTATGAAAGGTGCGAGCAATGGAGCAATAGCTCTTGCAGCAACACTATCGGTTTCCCACTGGTAGGCTATATTAAGCAGCATGATGTCATATATATTCTTTGGACAACTAAGAAGATCAAGTCTAGATTGCTCAAGACTAAGCTCGTCCTCTGACCAGTCAATAGATTTCTGATGCTTATATAAATTAAAAAGCTCTGGATGCCTAGTGTTTATACTATCAAACAAAGCAGGAGCTTCGCCGAGGATAAGTTCCCCGGCACCAGTGCTCCATTCGGTGTTATCATTATTAAATAATGTCATTAATTTTCCAGTATGTAATATTATTTACAATGTACATGCGCCACCAGCACAACCTTTTTCGTCATCTTCAAAAGAGACCGGAACATCTTCTTGGTCAGAAGATATAACGGCACCAGCTATATTCATATAGTATCTGGACTTCAAGCCTACGCGAACAGTATGGATCCATTCAGTAAAAAGCCTCTTAAGACTAACCTTTCTTTTACCATCCTTTACTTCGCAAAAAATATACAGATCGGCAGAAATACCTTGATCTGTAAACTTTTGAAATATAGCGTACATATCAATTAAATCTAGATTAGATATGTCCCAAGCAAGTTCATATTGAGAACCTAACTCTTCCCAGTATGGTGCTATAAATACATTTTTATCATTGCCATTGGTTTTAATAACAACGCCTTTACGCACTGGATATATAGAGTTAGTGGTATTGGAAGCTATAGAGCTGGACTCACCAGGCATATATGCACAAACAACAGAAAACCTAGTTCCCTTATTTTCTATAATCCTGGCGCGCAAACTTTCCCATGGCCGAGTTAAGGGAGCTTTAACTATCTTATCTACGTTTTTATTATACGTATCTATAGGTAGCCATCCTTCGGGAATCTTTGTCTTATGCATCCAAGGGGCATTACCTCTTTCTATTCCGAGTTTAAGAGAAGCTTCGTAGAGGAAGTAAGCATGCCGCTCTGCAACATAATGCATATATTCTTTGCCAGACTGCGCACTATAATAGAATCCTTTATTTGCCATATCATAGGCTAGATTCATAAGTCCAACACCAGCAGACATCCTTCCTTTTGCGCTTACCTCAAGAGACTTAAATGGATAGCTCATCGTATTGATAGCTTCATCTATAACGAGTAAGCAATAGTATGCTGCCATAGCATATTCTGCATCATCCTTAATGCGACCAAGGACAATAGCCATAAGATTACACAATCCTATTTCGCCATTAGAGTTATCAGAATATAGCTCTTGAACTCCACCTTCAAACGAAGCAGTTGGGACAAAAATTTCAGTACACTGGCCAGTAAGCACTCCATTGAAAACGCCATAATGTCGCAATGGCTCATTAAAACAGTAAGTGTCATCAAAGCGGCCATTATCAACAACAGATTCTATCTTCACAAACCTGGCAGCACTTCTCTGTATATTGTTATTGATAGAGATTTTAAGTCTGCGACAATTAAGTCCTAAAGATAATAGATCTTGAGACTCATTAGAAGGAATTAGTAACCTATATGATTTTTGACATAAAAATAATTTATTTTGACCGGTACCGTCATTGGCAGGAAGCTGCCTAAAACCTTCATCTTGAAGAAGGGTTATCTTAGAAGAAATTCCAAGAGACTGTAATAGCATTTGTATATCAGATAAAAATGCATAGTTTATAGAGCAGGCAGTTATTTGCTGATTTACCCCATTAGAATATATACATCCATCGCCATCAAGATAGCCAGATAGCCATTCCATTTTAGAAGCTATAGAGTATTCAAATGATGGAACAAAAAACTTAGGCTTTAAGTTATTGTAGTGCTTATAGCTTCTATTATGATTTGGCTGATCTATCCAGCTGCCGCCACCAATAAACATATCTTTAAGCTTTAATTTTTCGTCATAGAGATAGATTCTTTGACCATTAGGCGTTAAGCATCCGTCAGCAGAATAGAATCCATTAATATATGCATTATCTAAATGATCATCTCCAGAGATACATGGAAGCTCAAATTTAATAAGCTTGTCGCCAGGAAGTAATTCATTAGCTCTTCTCTCTTGAGGAGGCAAATGGTATTCAGTTTTTACATAAAACTTATGATATGGAGTACAATCTATACTATGACCAGAATCAGTATTGACAGTAATAAGCTTTTGATTAGATCCAGTCTTCATGATAAGAACATTAGACCATTCAAATCCATTCCATACATCGACGTATTGACCTACCAAATCAACAATAGGTATATGTCCAAATTTAGTTAAGATCTTAGTTTCAGGAGCAACACACAAATTGGAAGAATATATTGTGTCCAAGAAAGGAGTATGAGTATTTGCTTCATTAGCATCAAACGTATAGGCCCGACCTGTCTGAGGGGCCTCTTTTAAAAATTTAAATGCTATATCTCTAGCCTTAACTATCTTCTTGGGTACATTCTTGTCGTTACGATACTTTTTATATAAAACAGCAAATAGATCTTGATCAGAACTATACATTGCCTCCCATAAGTCAGGAGCATGTAGATAGCTTATAAGCATCCAGTCTTCATTTGCCGCAGCTCTTTCTGCAAAAAATCTATTATAAGAAACGGTATAGTCTAAATCTGGAATCCTTTTTTCATCTATAGAAGTAGGATTACGAAGACTTATGATGTCTAAAACTTCAGGGTCTAAGACTGAATAATAGGTATTACAAGCACCACCCCTTCCATTCTGTCTATTTGCCCCTGTAGCGGACTCTAATGACTTATAGTAGGGTAGCCTACCTTGATGAGCGATAGTTCCACCACGGACAGGATCCTTGATGCTACGCGTCATTATATGAGAACCAAGGCCAGAAGAGGCAGCAGTCATCATGTAGGCAATATGATCTCCGGCAGCAAGACTTAATAAATCATCATGAGCAGTATAAAGCGCACAACTAGCAAGACCAAGATGGCCAGTGCCAAAATTAAGGACATATGGAGTTGGGGCATTAATTTTATTATTACTGATAAGATAATAGAGATTTTTGATATGATTCAACCTATCTTCTCTATTTGTCTTATTCATGGAGCCCATGCAGAAACGCATATAGGTAAACTGAGGAGTTTCAAAATACTGCCCAGTAGTTCTATCTGAGATGCCGTACTTGCCAACAAGCTGCTTTAATTGAGAATATATATAAGTAAAGTCAATGCTATGATCAATTAGTGTGCCTAAATAATCTAATTCTTCATCGCTATATGACATATTGGCCCAAAGGCCTTTGAGTGACATGGAATAATACATGCTTTTAAGAGTAGGTATTTTATCTATGCCGCCGAATATATTCTTATACATATCAGAGATATAAAGACGACCAGCCATCTTAAGATGTCCAGTAGTAGCCCTATCTATACACTCAGATATAAGGGCTTGTTGAATATCGGCCGTAGTACAGTTATCATGACATTTTTTATATGCGCCGATAGTCACAGAAGACCAGTCTACTCCAGCACCAGCGGCCCATTCAGCCCAGAGATTTAACTTTTCAGATTGAAACGGCTCCATAGAGCCATTTCTTTTAATTACGTTTTTAATCAATTTTATATTTTACCAATTAAGGCATTATTAGTTATGTAGTGATATGTTCCGTCTAAAGATGTAAAGTGCCAGTTTATCGTGTCGTCAAACTTTAACGTTTTAGCATAGTCGTCAGGATCAATAGCGCCAGACGAATCAAGAGCAAAAGGAAAGAATGGAGTAGAGAGGGAGGAATATAGTATCAATATATCTAAATAAGAGATGTCGGCAACATAAGTACCGTCGCAAGCAACTCTTTTAAAGATATCGGACGAGCAACCAACCTGGGCACGTTTTACCCCTAATTGAATTGCAGCTTTATCTCTCGCAGACTTACGAGCACGTCGATATAACCTTCTAGCCCTTCTTTTATCAACACCTATAGCCATAGCAAGGACAAGTTTGGCTAAAGCAGAATTCATATATGATTTATTCATATTCAGATCTCACGCTAATACCAACAGGAAAAATAGGCAGCCCATCATCAGATAGTCGTTGATATTTAACCTTTAGCATCTTACCAATATAATTATCGAGATTAGTCAATTGCTCTTCACGTACGCTATTTTCACCTATACATCTGACACCGAACTCTAAACCATCAGCAGTCTTACATCTAAATGTGCACTGACCCTCTGATAATCCGCAACCTTCTTCTCCGCCAATTATTTCAAATTCACTATCTACAAAATCTTTAACCTTTTGTAGGTTTGCAGAGCGATGTTTAAACACGTAGGAGCCATTAGCATTACGAACCATTGTGCCTTCATATCCTTGAGAGATAAATTCAGCATGTTTAGCAAACATTTCTTCTTCATTTTTTACAAGAAACGTAGGAACGATAACTATCAAATTAGAGTCTAATAATGGTGCAAGTTTTTGCAATGCCGCAGTTCTGGCAGAAAAACCAAGCGAAGTATCGCATATGTCGTATATCCAATATTTTATCTTGGAAATATTAGCATCTGGCTCTTCTTCGTTTTTAATAGCTGACATTATCTCCTGAAATGTTAATTCATGAGAATATAGCTCTCCATCAAATACAATAAGAGAGCCTGGAATAGATTTATTTATGGAGTCTATGATGGCCCCAACAGCGCCGAAGTTTTTACCTCCGCGAGAGGTACACTTAAAGCTTGATATCGAATTGTCAAAAGCAGAAGTACATCTTGCACCATCTAACTTTGGCTGTACGTAGCACGGAAACACAATGTCATGAGAACGTTTACGGTAATCATGAGCAAGCATAGGAAGTATAGCTTCTGCTACAGCTTGGTCTTCTCTGGCGTATTGCTTATCAATCTTTTTATTGAATGTGCTTTCAGCTTCAGAAACTGCTTGTTCAAAATGAGTTGTTGCATTTTTCTTACCGCAATTCTTGCCGCTATAAATATTTTTTTCAGTAACAGTGATTGTTTGGCCAACATATCCATGAGAAGTAACTATAGTAGAGTATGTATCATTATCAATAACAGATATCATCCATACTTTCTTCTTGCCAGTAGATGATAAACCATAAAGAGTGTCAAATACTATTCTATTTTTTGGCATTTTTCATGCTCCTATATAATTTCTTTCTTCTGTCAGATGCTTCAACTAAACGCGAACTTTTCTCTGCCTCAAATACAGTCATAGAAAAATCATCGCTACTAGAAGCTATAGCTTTAGATATATCTATTCTCACTTGTTCTATGGTTGGCATCTTTAGTGTTGAGTACCTAATAACAGAGACATGATTGTCTTTTGCCCACTGCATTTTTGTTTTGTCTAGATGAATACCGTTCATATAGCCATTTATGTCTTTGTGGAAAAAATCTACATATCTGTCATGTTGTTCGCCATCTATTTCAATGGCTATCCCGAATTGCTTAAGGAAGATATCGAATCTTTGGCCAAGCTCGGGAATAACAAGCTCCCACAGGACATTAGAGGCGCCATATATTTTTACGCATTCATCATATATAAAACGTTGTGGAGCACTGCCTCTATTGTCTGAGCCCATTAATGACCTCGTCAGCAGAAAGCTTCTTTTTGTTTTCTGACCTAGAAAATAGTCCATGAGACCTAAAAAATAAATCATACTCAGCAAAAGCCTCGTCTGAAATAACCTCTAAGTTAGTATCAACAAATACGTCTATTGCGAACTTATTCTTAATGCGCTCTATGTAGTAGCTAGAAGTATTCCTATCAACAAAGCAGACAATCATGTCGCTTTCATCAGTAAGAATACCTATGATCATTTGATACTCATTAATCATCAAAGGAGTAGAGCTATCAGATATGTCATGTCTAATGTATTTTAATTTCATAAATCTGTAATTTTAGTTGAGTATTGTTTTATATTAGTGCAAGAAGAATTGTATTTGCATAGCATACAGTAAGAAAAATTAGCAGAATTCCTGATAGGACTAGACATAAAAGACTTAACGGCCTTAAGAATATAATCGCTAACAGAATGCCTCCTGATAACTATAGGTGAAACAACCGAGTCAAAGGAATAAGACAATATGTTTACATTTTTGATATGTATGCCAGCCTCTAAACAGTAATCTATAGCAGACAACACCTTAGGATTAATAAGGGCATTTAAGGCAATAGATGAATCTTGTTTAGCTATTATCAATAAGTCAACAGTTTCAGGAGATACCAATATGGCATTTATACGAGAAGCATAACTGTATCTTGGCATAGTGCCAATTGGCGTATAGTATTCTATATCAGGAGCTATATCTGTATATTTATTAAACAAGTCAACAATATAACTATAAATTGCAGAAAGCCGAACAAAAGACTTTGCAGATACGGCGATATGTTCTTTTGATTGATTATCAAACATACTAAAATAATAATTATTAAACATAACTGTCATGTCTGCCAAGCTAATGTTGGGGTCTTTAATAAATGAGTTAATAATATTACTTATAATTATTGCAGACGCACGTATAGGTGAATCTGCATAATTGAGCACATCTAGATAGTCATAGTCTATAATACTATCACGATAAACTTTATGGCTATCCTCGTAAGTAGTTATTATTGGACATATAGAATCAAGAGAGAGATCTATTGATAATATCTTATCATTCTTCGTCGTCATCATCGTGCCTTGAATGCATATTGAATTTAATAATATCAATAGATTCTTGCTCTGTTATTTCGGAAAAAAATGCTTTATCTGGCCAAGCCTTAAGCCATTGATTTCCCTTATATGAGCTAATTTTATTTTTGCCAAAATATAAAGAAAGTATGGGATATTGATTTATTCCATCATGAGACCAATGGTAAAGATCTGAATCGTTTCTCCTAGAATGTAAGTCACTATACATATGCATAATAGCATTACTATCATAGGCGAGAGATTGACTCTCAGCTAAATCACTATTGGTTGGCTTAACACCAGTGATTAATTTTCTGTATTCAACAGTAGATATAATCGTACAATTATACTTAACACAGCAAGACTTTAATTGATGTGAGAGGTGCTTGTACTTCATGCGGCTTTCTTCAAAGCCTGCAACGGTGACTAAATGGGCATTGTCAAGAAAGAAAAATAGATGTCTGTCAGGATATTTTTCTGAATAATATTTCAGCAACATTTCAATATAGTCAAGACTAGTGCCATCTTCTGCATCTAATAATACATACCTATCTGCTGACGCCAAAGAAAGAATCTTTTTACAAGAAATATCTCTTTCTTGAAGAAGCGCATCGTATTCAACAGAATCTTTAAACCTATGCGGCGCAGAGACCTTATTTATGCTAAGTAAATCAAATAGGTCACGATTAGTATTAAATAATCTTTTAGCTACATCAGAGCAAAGTATCCTACCAAAAACCTCTTTTTTACTATCATCAATAGTTAGCCAGACAGTCATAGCGTTAGGATTAAGATCAACTATATTGGTTGAAAGCTGGGCAAACAATGAAGTTTTACCACAATTCTCAGAAGCACCAAGTAATAAAAGCTTTTGTTTTAATTCACCATCAAGTGCATAGTTAAGAGTTGAGAATTCTGGACCAAGATTAATCTGATTAGTAAGCTCTTCTGTTTCCTGGTATTGTTTTATGCCAAGAATATCTGCAAGCCTAGATTGAACATCAAGAGTATTGGACTTAAACTCTTTATCTATGCTTTCTAGCTTACTTAAAGCAGAAGATAATATAGTTTCAATGCCACCAATGGTCTCGGAAGTCAAGTTACCAAGAAGGTCAGAGACAACAGCTTGCTTTGCTTTAGATATTTTTAAATCATCAGCATTAACTATTTTGTCAACCTCTTCTTTAATTGCCTTACATGATATAGATGTGTAGTCGGCCAATTCAGAACACATACCTTCACGTTTAATCGCAGAAGGCTCCGCCGCAATAATTGGAACCATAGACATACATATAGATTCAGAATCAGCATCCTGGTCCATGTCATACTGCTGTAGACGCCAAGCAAATGGATCTATTTTTGGCAACTGTATGAATGATTCAATACCATTCTCTCTTATAAACTCATCAGGATCAGTCTTTATAACCTGAGTGACTCCATCTATAGAAACGGTCTTGTCTGGCAAGAATACAAATCTAATCTTGATATCATGAACTTTCTTAAGCGCATCATCAAGAATTTGTTTTGCCTTCATTAAGCCAGCACCATCATTATCTAGACATATAACAACATCATAAACGCTACTTCGTCTACATAGATTTAAATGGCTTTCATTAAGGCCAAGCCCACATATAGCAACACTATTCTGAAGACCATGGCTATGCGCAGTAACAACATCCGCATTGCCTTCAAATATATAAACAGGAGTTGCTTTATGTCTGGCTATATTGAATAAGTATAGTAGTTCACTCTTTTTGCCAATATTACACTTGCCATTAACTTTAGAGTTTATGAACTTGGTGCCCCTAAGCAGTCTTCCAGAATCATCCTTGACTCCATCAAACAGCATATTTCTAGCAGAAAACGTTACTGGTCTTCCATGTTCATCAAAGATTGTGAATACCAGTGTAGAAGAGTTAAATAACCTATCGTGATCAAGGTCATTTTCATCCATAAACTTATAACTAAAGCCAAGGTCTTTAAGATGATCGCGCATAGCAGATATGTCATTACATACACCTATACCTATGGATCTAGCAAATGCCTCTGTCCATCCTCTGTGAGATAATTCGCCGAGCTGAGCAATATTGAAGGGCTGCTCAGTAATATATTTAGATATAGCCTTATACAAAGAATATACGTCCATTTCATAAACCTCTTCAGTAGACATCTTTGCAAGCTCTAATTCTATATCATATTTTTTAGCAAGATACATTACAGTATCATCAATGAATGATGGCCCCATAATAGGTCTATGTTCAAGAACATGACACACATTAAACAAATCATAGGTAACGGAACAGCTTTGACATTTGAGCAATGGCACGCCGGTATCTTTATTTGTAAACATAGACATGGATGGAGAATTATCATTATGCAGAGGACTAAGACAATTTATTTTTCTTCCATGCATTACATCTATGCCATGCTCAGCAAGATAGGCAGGGAGATGCATTTTTATTTTTAAAAGTTGATCTTCTAAATTTTTAACTTTATGAAATGACATATGGTTCTTTTATAGATGGCCGTCTTTTAGCTTCTGTGCCTTACATAAGTCAGAAAAATTACAATATATATTGCTACAGTTCCAATCACCAACAGGATTCTTGGTAGGGTTTCTATTGTATGCTTCGTACTTAGTTTTAGCTATTAGACCAGCAGTATTATTTGCCTCAACTTGTTCAGGAGTGTATGTATGTTGAAAGTCTGGGTATGGAAGATCTTCGTTTTTAAGATGCTCGATTAAGACTTCAAAGCGTGATTTAATAGACTTAAAGCTAATTCTTCTATCTATATAGATATATGGGTTACCATAAAAATCAGTAGTCTCTAAACGCGGAAATATATCGTCATCTTCATGATGTAGCGTTATATGAAATTCTTTATTATTTTCAGGTCCGCCGCATGCACGATCTATATAGTTCAATACAACAAGCTCAACTTGGTCCTCAAAGGTAAGAAGATAAATAAAGGACTGAAGAACATTCATGTCTTTTGGCTTAGGAGGTTGATCTCTTGAGCCACAGATACCTTTCTTCATACTATAGTTGTTTGAGCCGAACGTTTTATTTTCAACTATCCATTTGCCAGTGCCGGCTTCTTCATTATAATTTGGACCTTTAATAAGGATGTCTATCTCGCCACTCATGTATAGATCGTGGTTAACAAACTTAACACTATTAGCAAGCCATAGGCCCATTTCCTTTAGTTTATCTATAAGGAACTCTTCCCATACATTACCAGAAGCAAATATCCATTGTGAATATAGCCCAGGAGGATTAGATTCAGGATATCCCTTATAGCGATAATAAAGCTGGCGAAGACATGCTCCGACTACCGTCCTATTATCTTCTGCCGATAAACATGAAGCAGACGAAGGATAGAATGCAGGAAATCTTTTTGTCTTAAGCTTAGAGCCAGACAAAAGATGCTTGTTAAGCAATTCATTTAAATACATATTATTTTTTACATTGATGTTATTAATTTTTTAGAAAAAGAAGAGATCTGGTTTTCAGACATAACCCCATCTTGCTCTAGAATAGAAACGACGGACTCTAATTTTAATGTTGTAGCTGCCATTACTGGCATGGTTTGTTTAAGAGTTGACTCAATAGACTCAATGCGATTTTTCAAAGAGTCTATTTCGTACTTAAGATAAGTTAAAGGAACTCCTGTATACTTCTTAAACAAAGAGTTGAACGCGATGAACAACTCTGTTTCTTCCTTAGTTAATGTCAATTTTTCTTGCATTAGAACTCGATATATAAATATCGGGAATCTTATTCAAATCTCTTATAGTATCGATATCTAAGACGGCAACTGGTATTCTCTTTATATGGAATTTAGTATTGTCTATATCGACGTACAGATCTATAAATGTACTTGAATCTAACGATTCATATTGTTCAAGCTTAGCGAGGATGGTCTTAATTCTAACCGTAGCAGGAGCGCCCACTATATGCATTTCCATGCTTTTGGCGGCTCTATTGGCAGTCTTTACATCAATATGCCTTATCCTATCACCAACGCTCTCCATGCTCATCACAAGGCAATCTATGCCTCTCTGGCTTGATGAAAACGATATGTTGGCTAAGAGATAAACTCCTGCGGACAATAGATTAGAATATTTAGAATAAATAGAAGGAAACATAGTAAGAGAGAATGTTTCCCCAGAAGAGTCCATGCAATCTAAAAATGCCATTTGATCACCCTTACCCGTAACTATCTGTTTAACTTTTAAAACTTCAACAAGAAGATAAGATATTGTCTTAGTCATATACTCAAGCTTTGCACAAGCCTTAGAGTACGTAGACAAATCTTCCTTGACCGTTCCCTTAATTAATTCAAACGGATCACCGCTAACATATATGCCAAGTAATAATTTTTCATAATTTAAAATATCAAATATAGAAAATTCTTGAAATGATGCATCTATAAAATAGCTATCTTGATCTACAATGAATTTATCTGCGACATCCTTTTCTATGACTTTAATTTTACCATTAGAAGATATATCTAAAATAAATTTCTCAAACGACCTCATCATACAAGAACGCTTATAGCCAAAAGCATCAAGAGATCCAGAACATATAAGTGCCTCGATAGACTTTTTGTTTATACCTTTAATATTAATAGACTTTACTAAAAAGTCACCAAAGCTATTAAATGGCCTAGATGCCAATATCTTATTAACGACCGCAGGGCCAAGCCCCTTTATTCCATTAAAGCCAAATAATATTGACCCGTCGCCAGATATAGAAAAGTCATTCTTAGACTGGTTAACATCAGGAGGATAAACATCTAATCCGTTACGTCTAGCATCCATGATGTATTTTGATTTTTGAGTGGGATCTTCTTCTAAGCTAATACATGCCGCAAAGAATTCTGATGGGTAATTTGTTTTTAGATAAGCTGTAAAATATGTCAAGTGTGCATACGCGATACCATGGGCAAGACAAAAGCTGTATCTAGAAAATTCTTCCATACTATCAAACAAAGAAGCCACATCGTTCCTGTCGTGGCCATTATTTACAGCGCCATCTATAAATTTATCACGAAGAGCCAACAGCCCTTCACGATTCTTCTTGGCCACTTGCTTCCTTAGATCATCGCTTTCTGGTCCAGTGAATCCACACATGTCCATAGACAGTCTAGATAATTGTTCCTGATAAATGAGGTAACCATAAGTATCTTTAAAGATATAATTATATTCGGGAAATGGAAAGTCAGCAGGAGATTCACCACTACACGACTTTGCATAACCGTCAAGGCAGCCTTCAATTCCAAGTGGGCCCATAAATTAACATGCTGGAATTGAGGAATTATACATGTTAATATTAATTATACTAATTAAGGAGATAAATATATGAAATATCCAAAAGAACAAATAATCAAAAGCATTAGAGAGATGGCGAAACATCACAGAATAACTAAAGAAAATATTGAAAAATACGGAAAAAATTATAAAATATCAATGCAACCAATAAGGAATACTTATGGCACGCTACATGCTATGAAAATAGAATTAGGCTATGAAATATTAAAAAAGGAATATTCAAAAGAAGAAGTAGTGGAAAAACTACTATCATTCTATGCCAAAAACGGATCCATATCCAAAGAACTGTTGTCAAAAAACAACTATATTAATCATAAGATTATAAGAAGGATATGGGGAAATTTTAAAAACATGTATACAGAAATATTTCCAAAAATTATTGAAGAAAATAGACTTATATCAAAATCATGCTTAGTAGCGCTAACTGTAGTATCAAAAGAATTACAGGAAGAGCCGGAGCTAGAAGCAGGATTTGATTGGCTAATAAACCCAGACACGGGGAAGCGCCTAAGGATAGACGCACTCTACAAGAATAACAACATAGCAATAGAATTCCAAGGAATTCAGCACTATGAATTTGTAAAATATTTCCATAAAACAATGGATGTATTCGAATACAAAAGATCATTAGATAAAATTAAAAAAGACTTAATTATAAAAAACAATATAAGATATATTGAAATACCACATTACTTCTCAAAAGAAGAAATTGTTGCGTTAATTAGAAATAACTCCTCAGTTTCCTGAGGGATCGGACTATATCATCACCATAGTGAAAATTTATCACATTAGGTGGTGGACGCTTAATCTGGTTATTAAGTGGACTATACCACTCCAGTAGTCTCTGCACGTTCCCAAGGTGTACCTTGGGCTTCGCTCAGGATTGACATATCTTTTTAAAAAGACTTAGCTTTCCCTGAGTTCATCCACTTCTCATTTTGGCATTTCTACCAAAAGCCCCGATCCAGGGCGTACTAAAGAGATTACGTTACTAATCTCCATAAGGCTTTTAGGTTTGCACCTAGAAGCGTATTCAGTCATCAGCGACTCTTCCATTTGAAAGATGCCAGCAGTATTTTTATTTAAAAAAATATTATACGTCGGAGCATCATCAAGGGGAATTGTTTCCATAGTAAGGACGACTCCATGTCTGTCCTTGATATATTCAAAGGCCTGCTTTAACACCGAAAGTGTCTTAAGGCCAAGAATATCTAGTTTCAAAATGTTACATTTAGTTTAGTAGACAGAAGAATATATTTACTGCTTCTAAGCTAAAAGATAAAGCCTTTCAACTTTATTCTGTATATTTCTATACAGGTCGGACTATATCATTAGCCAGTTTTTTGCTGGCCATTGGAAGCACCTATGATCATCACTGAACATAGACTGGTGTGATCACCTAGTCTCTGAACCTTCCGCACACGTATAACGCTTTAGCGGCTCGGCTGCTGATTGCCACATCCGTAATAATTTTTAAGCATTCAAGCTCACCTTTCCAGGTCACTTTGTAGCTTACTACGGTTCGCGGGTTTCCAGCAATTTCTCCAATTTATTAACGTTTCAACAAACTTTATTGAAACCAACTTTATCTACAGTGTCTGCATCAAATTGAGATACAGGCATGTCTTTAGAACTAAAGAGTGGAACATAGTCTGTTATCGGCTCGTCGGCAAGAATTACTCCAGCCGCATGAATACCATAACTTTTTATGCAACCTTCCATATTAATAGCCATGTCTATAGCCTCCTTAAGTAAAGGATCAGTATCGTATAACTCCTTTAGCTCTTCAGATGTAGCCAAAAAATCCTTAATAGGAACATAGTGTGCAGAATCAGGAAGTATCTTACTTACCTCATTACTTTTAGCAAATGGAACCTCTAGTATCCTACACACATCTTTAAGGATGCCTCTTCCTTGAGAATACGAAAATGTACCAATATGAGAGAATCCTTCTCCATACTTATT
>Ga0075163_10000185_pt1 | contig 73628 bp, 60 predicted proteins | sample JI1023141ADNA_FD_71478 | JGI IMG/M metagenome (GOLD analysis project Ga0075163, IMG submission 71478) | Wastewater effluent complex algal communities from Wisconsin, to seasonally profile nutrient transformation and Carbon sequestration -... | ecosystem: Engineered > WWTP > Effluent > Algae... | reverse complement strand
ATTGGGCACGCAGAAGCAATGTTCCTAAGCATGTTTTTGACATTATCGATAAAATGCCTTCCAATGCGCATCCAATGACCCAGTTTAGTGCTGCAATTATTGCTTTACAAACCGAATCATTATTTTATTCAGCATACCGAAAAGGCATTAATAAAAAAGATTATTGGGATTACATGTATGAAGATTCCATGAATTTAATTTCCCGTTTGCCTCGTATTGCAGCTTATATTTATCGTCGTACCTACCATAATGGAGTGCATATTGAGCCGGATCACACACTTGATTGGGCAGCTAATTTTGCGCACATGTTAGGTTTCGAACAATTTGATATGAAGCGTTTAATGCGGTTGTATTTGACAATACACGTAGATCATGAAGGAGGTAACGTATCAGCACATGCCACACATTTGGTGGGTTCTGCATTAAGTGATGCGTATTATTCATTTGCATCAGGAATGAATGGATTGGCAGGTCCTTTACATGGATTGGCAAATCAGGAAGTTGTTATATGGTTGCAAAAATTGAGAGCCGATATTGGCGGAACTTTCCCTACTAAACAACAAATTGCCGAATATATACAGTCCACTTTAGCAGCCGGAAAAGTTGTACCCGGATATGGACATGCTGTATTGCGCAAAACTGATCCACGCTTTACTGCACAACAAGAGTTTTACCGCACCTACATTAAAAGCGATGAATTGTGTGAAATAGTACAAATGGTATATGAAGTAGCACCACCCATATTAGAGTCAACCGGAAAAATTAAAAATCCTTGGCCAAATGTGGATGCGCATTCAGGTGCTTTGCTGTTGCATTATGGTTTAAAAGAATACGAATTTTATACAGTTATTTTTGGAGTATCACGTGCCTTAGGAGTATTAGCTTCGCTTATTTGGGACCGTGCATTAGGCCATCCGCTTGAGCGACCAAGTTCGGATACTACCGAAGGTATTCGTAAAAAAGTTACTGCTGCTGCTAAATAAAATTTATTTACTTTGATTATGAAAACGCAATCGATATTTTTGATTGCGTTTTTTTTATTTATTCCAATTAATCAATTCATTAAAACTCCATACAGTGAATCAAAACCCATCCGGTCAATTTATAAGTAAGCGCTCACTGTTAAAAATACTAACCGTGAGCACCATACTGTTTTTTGGAATACTCGTTTTGTATTCGCTCAAAGAATTTATTGATGCGGCTCTTGGTGCAGTTATTATTTATGTGTTGTTCCGACCAATGATGCGCTGGCTTACCGAAACAAAAAAATGGAAAGCTACTTATGCAACTTTACTCATTTTTTTTATCACTTTTATTAGTGTCTTAGCTCCTGCATTTTTAATAGCTAGCTTGCTGATTCCAAAGTTTAGTTTGTTTTTTAATAATGATTCGTTTCTTGTACAATTCTTACATACTAGCGACTTATACCTAAAATCGAACCTTGGTATTGATTTATTAGCTGCCGAAAACATTAGCAAAATTCAAGGATCTGTAACCACCGAAATTGCAGATTTATTGGGTCAAACCTTTTCCATTTTTGGAGATATCATTTTGATGTATTTCGTTTTGTACTTTATGCTTATCAATGTAAATAAGCTGGAAGATGGCATCGAAAAACTACTTCCTATGTCGAAATCGAATCTAGAAAAATTTGGTGCAGAACTAAAATCAATGACCATTAGCAATGTTATTGGTTCTCCACTATTAGCTATATTTCAAGGAATAATTGCTTCGCTTGGATTTTGGATTTTTGGATTACCAGATCCGGTTTTTTGGGGAATGATGGCAGGTGTTTTTTCATTTATACCATTTATTGGCTCTGCTATTATTTGGGTACCGGCAGCAATCTTCCAATTGAGCAATGGACTTGTTTGGCAAGGTGTTGCCATTGTTATTTTTGGACTTGCGATAATATCAACCATCGACAATGTGTTTCGATTTGTATTCCAAAAAAAGTTTGCGGATGTTCACCCCATGGTTACTGTTTTTGGAATTATTTTAGGCTTGCAACTTTTTGGATTACCCGGATTTATTTTTGGTCCATTGATTATTTCCTGGTTATTAATTTTAATAAAAATATACCGGGAAGAATATATTGCAAATAGCAACCAGATTGAGCTTAACCAGCAATTAGACCAATAATCCATTGTAAAAATGGAAGTGATTATGAGCTATGCAATTTAAACGAAGTCATTGAAAAAGAACCACCGATTACTTTATCATTGAAAAAACTAAGCTCATCCTTTTTACTTCTTAATGCCAACGCATAAATCATTGGCAAATAATGATCAGGGCTGGGCGCTGCCAATTGAAAGGCTTTGCTGTAACTTCTGTAATTAATTAAGGAGTTAAAATCATTTTGACTTATTAATTTTTTAAACTCTTCATTAGCTTCTATGGCCCAATCAAGTGCCGTTTCAACAAGCCCACCACTCCCCCATTTTGCAAATTGAAAATTATGAACCATGTTTCCACTTCCAATAATTAAAACCCCCTTTTTCCGCAAGCCAGCAAGTTCCTTTGCAAGGTTGTAATGATACAAGGTATCCTTTGTATAATCTAAGCTCAATTCTATAACCGGTATATCGGCTGCAGGATACAAGTGCTTCAATACACTCCAGCTACCATGGTCTAATCCCCAACTTTCATCCAACCCAACAGGCACAGTTAGTATACTATTTTTTGTTTCCTCGGCTAACCACTTACTACCAGGTGCATTATATTGCACATCAAATAATGCTTGCGGAAAACCTCCAAAATCGTGAATGGTTTTAGGACGCTCCATTGCTGTTACAAATGTTCCATTAGTTTCCCAATGAGCCGAAACACAAAGTATTGCTTTAGGTTTTGGAATACTGGTGGCTACCTGTCGCCAAGCTTTCGAAAATTCATTCTCTTCAATTGCATTCATTGGAGAACCATGTCCCACAAACAAAACAGGCATCTCATTTTCTTGCTCTTTTAAATTTGCTGTGGCTGTTTTTAACCCATTCAGTGTTGTCATAGCTGTAAGCCCTATTGCTGCTTTTATAAATTCATTTCGCTTCATACAATTGGGGTATGAATTAGTATTTTTTAATAAGGTAAAGATAGAATTTTTGAAAGGTTGCTGCTAAAAATGCGTTAGCAAAAATGTAGTAAATAATGATTAAATAACTTTAAAGTTAACTGCAGTATCTACAACACTTTTTCTTCTTTTTTAACTAAAATATCTTAAAGAATAAAATTTTAACGCCTTGTTCTAAACTTCCGTTTCACAGCTATTTCATCATAAGCGTAAGCTTCTTTCAAAAGTCTTGATAGTGCTTCAATGTTAATTTCTTCGGGCTTATTATATAGTTTGTAAAAAATTTGTTTGTTGGTACCTCTATCAAGGTATTTCTCAACATCCTTTAATTTATTTCCGTACCAAAATCCAAATAAAACACCTTTACTTATTCCTCCACCCGGAATAGCTGCCGGCCAAATTATGCAGATACCACGTTTCCTATAAAAGAAAGGGACATTGTAACTGATTTTTTCTTTGCAATCTTCAGGAAGCGTATCAATAACGAGTTGTCTGAGAATATCTGTAATCAAACGCTGATCATCCGGAAGTAATGGCATTAACTCAACTACAGAGCTAATTTTTATCTGATGACGTGGTGGCATGTTTCTTTAACTATAAGTGAAAAGAAACTAGTTGAGCAAAATTTTTGTAGAGTAAACAACTCCATCCTTTCCCTTCGCCTTCAGCAAATATGCACCTTTGGGATATGCACTGAAATCAAGCGATACATTTCCTGAGGAAATATTTTGGTTAGCCAGTGAAACACCAACTAAATCAATCAACTCAATTTGTTCTATTCCGAAGTTGTTTTTAAAATTTATAATTCCTTTACTGGGAATTGGCGATACTTTAAACACACGCACTTTAGAAAGCAATTGAGTAGTGGTTCCAACAGGTGGTTGAATGTAACTGTAGTAAACATCTTGCTCACCGTTTAAGGTATTTGCCCAAGCTAAATGCGCACCATTGCTATCTGAAACCATATCGAAATAATCGCCCATTTTATTTTGATTGGGGTATCCAACATGCGGATCAAAATTGGGTGATAATTTTTCGTTATTCGACCAAGTTACTCCTTGATCTATAGAATACGAATAATATAATGCCGAAGAATCACTTCCGGAACCATCGCGTGTATCTAACCAAATTACATCAATTCGTCCGTTTGGCGCAACCGACATGGTTCCAAACCATTGTGTGTTTGTAAACGAATTATCGTCGTTAATTCTAATGGGAGCCGACCAGGTAACACCACCATCGCTGCTTCGCACAAACATCACATCGCCAGGATCAAAATTTGAGTTTCTGAAAACGGATGCCAACACATATACATTTCCTTGTCCGGCACCGTTTGACACATCAACTTCCACGTTCACCTGACCCATTAAACCTTGCGGATTAATTGGAGTAAATCCTTGAACTCCACCATCCATAAAAATATAAGAAGGCGGCTCCCAAATAATTGGAGCACCTGCAATTTGCGCTGTAATTGACTTGCATAAAAGCAAACTATCGTTGAGTGCATTCGCTCCGGCAATGTATAATTCACCCGATGTACCTAATGCCATTGTATTCCAAAATGGTTCATTATCAACCAATGTACAAGTATCAAAACTACTTCCATTGTTTTGCGAACGTGTAAAATTATACGGAACACAAGTGCTGAAAGCTGCATTCCAACTCGAATAAATATTACCGTTACTTGCACCATTGGTGCGATCAATTACCATCCATTGCTTATCTCCACCAGCAGCTGCAACTCCAGTATCCCAAGCTGCTCCACCATTAGTACTTTTAAAAACTCTGCAAAAAAAGTTGGGATTATTAGTTAAACTGTTATAATAAAAATTACCGCCGGTATCAGTATCTAAAACAGGATCTGATCTAAATATACCGGGTTCAATAACCCCAGTAAAATTCCATGTTTGGCCAGAGTCGGAAGTAGATGCAACACCTGCTTGACGAAAATTACTTAGTACATTATCAAATTGTCGCCAGCCAATTGTAATGTTTCCCGGTTGTTTCCAATTTACTCCAATACTTGGTTCATTGGCTGCATCACCAATAATATTTTGACCAATTGAATTTACATTCACCTGAGCCGTAAAAACACTGCTATTGCTGGCATTAGTAGAAATAACTTGTTTACGTTTTGCAATTTGAGAGGAATTGAAACGATACGCAGGTGCTGTTTTTTTATTTTGAAAAGCATTGGGAAGATAGGGATCATCAACTGATTCATGCAATAATTCCTTTTTTTCAGAAGGCGCAATTTTATTTGATTGAGCAAATACCTGAACTATAGAACAGGAATAAAATGCAGTTGCAAGTACCAATACTTTTGTCATTTTTTAATTTTGCTTTAGGTTCAATTATCTAAAATTACAAATTAAATACCTTGTTTAGAAATTAAAATCGAGCACTTGCATTATCGTTTGTCTACTGCAATTACTAAGGCAACCGCATTTTTACTCTTCGTATCACATTCGAAATTCACTTTCTGATTTGTAGTAAACCCAACAGCTGGAATAAGTTCAGCTGCCAATACTCCATTTATTTTATCAACGTAAGTTGAAGCTTGAAAATTATTAATTGCATTGTTAATGGCTTTGTAGTCGATTGGGTTTTTACTTACAACTATTGCCATAAAATCTTTTGCGCCAATAGCATCCACCAACATACTGTAGTCGCGAGGAAATATGCGGGTTCCGGTAATTCCACAATAGGCCGAATGTTTGGGTGTGTAAGGAAACAAAACATAGGAACTTTTATCGGTATCTTGTGCAAAAACATAAGTATAACATTCAATTGAATTGCTTACTTCTACTTTAAATTTAGTCCCTTTTGCCAACGGACGAAGCGTGCTAAATGAGTTTTGCGTTTGATTTTGGAGTGCCATATAACTGCCGCTTTCTTTGTCAATCAAGCCAATTGAACAATTTAAACGAGTTTCATTTGCAACAGCACCAGTTCTGGCAAGTGGATAAATACCGTATGCTTCGTTACAAAAATATTCGAAGTCTTTGTAACGAACCCAAGCAAAACCTTTGTTTCCCCATGCTGTTCCCCAACTATTCATGAGTTGAAATGAACCTCCATTTAAAAACTCGTCGTACCCAACTACACACATGCAATGCCCTCCAAATCCATTTTTATCATAATCCTCATTGCTTGGCATCCAACTTTCTTGTCCTTCCATTTCGCGCATAAATGTTCCGCCAACGCTCATTCCTACTACCACAGGCGCTCCTTGTGCGAGGTTTTGCTTCAAGGCTTGCATGTCAACTGTAAAATCATCGCCGTTCAGGGTAAGTCGGTTGTAGCCTTTCATTTTAAACTTACTTGCATCTTGTAATTCGTAACTATTGGGCAATTTATCACAACTATTTTCATCGTATGGAAAATCACGATAGGGCATTGCACCTGTGTGTTTCATATTGTCCATAGCGCGATTAATATAAGAGCCTTGACAACCTTCGAGACCAATTTGATTGTATAAAAAACTTGGACTGAAAGCAATTTGATTGGGATCTTCTCCGGTAGCTACTGCTTGCAAAATAGTTCGCGCAGCATAGGCACTTCCCCATCCTACACATGAACCTTGCTGACCTTGGTTCTGAGGAGTAGGACAGAAACGCTGCAAACTCACTTGATCGGGTAATTTTTCTTTATCAGATAATGCTGCAAAAACTTCTGCACTATCGTATACTTCGCGTTTCATTTCGCAGCCTGTAGCGTAACTACTTTGCGCTTGTTGATCTGGAGCTCCGGAACTACATCCTTTTTGAAATAAAAAATAACCTCCCCCAAGCACTAATGCAATCAACGCAAGTTTGGGATTTCGAAGTAATAAAGGCAATAACATTCCAATGATGTTACCCGCTCCACCTCCACCCTTTTTCCGCTCAGGTGGGTTATTGTTATTAGAATTTTGATTGTCGTTGTCTTCGACCATTCGAATAGGCATAACTTTATATTTTAAGGTTAATAAATCGTACTTTGAAAGAATAAATATACAGCCGCTCCCGAAAGGAAGCCAAGAAGCGCTAAGCCTCCAATATTTTTTAAATACCAAACAAATTCAATCTTTTCGATACCCATCGCTGCAACTCCTGCAGCAGATCCAATAATTAAAATACTTCCTCCGGTACCGGAGCAATAAGCTAAGAATTCCCAGAAAAAATGATCCATTGGAAAATCATACATGCCCATCACTGCAGCAACTAAAGGAACATTATCTACCACAGCAGATAGCAGTCCGATTAAAATACCAATCATCGCATGACTCTGAATTCTTGTATCAATGGTTTCTGCAAAATTACTCAATACATCAGCGGCTTCAAGGCTACTTACTGCCAATAAAATTCCTAGAAAAAATAAAATACTTGGAACATCTATTCGCTGCAAGGCACGAGCTACTGAATACTGAACTTTATACTCGCTTTCCTTTTTTCGGTGCACTATTTCTACCAGAATCCATACTACACTTAATGCTAACAAAATCCCCATGTAAGGTGGCATGCCGCTAAGTGTTTTAAAAACCGGAACAAACAATAAAAGCATGAGTGCCAAATAAAAAACCAGGTTCCGTTCCCAAACTTTCGTTTGCAAACTTTCGTTTTGAATCGATTTGTTAGGTGTTTGAACATTTCCTTTCAGTCGAAACGACAAATAAATTAAGGGTGTTAACAAACAAAATAAAGAGGGCAAAAACAATTTGAGCATGCAATTTTGCGCCGAAATTTGTCCACCAATCCATAGCATTGTAGTTGTAATATCGCCAATTGGTGACCAAGCTCCACCGGCATTTGCAGCAATAATAACCATACCTGCAAAATAACGTCTATCACTTGTGTCGCTCATTAATTTCCGCACCAGCGAAACCATTACAATGGCTGAAGTTAAATTATCAAGTAGGGCCGAAAGGAAAAAGGTGATTAACGAAACCATCCAAATCAGTTTTACTTTGTGTAATGTTTTTATCTGCGACGTAATTACATCAAAGCCATCATGGGCATCAATCAGTTCAACAATGGTCATTGCTCCCAGTAAAAAAAATAGTATTTCCGAAATACCCGACAAATGGTGGGTCAACGCAGGCATTGCTACTTGAGTTGATGCAATGCCTGTATAAATTACCCAGCAAAGCACACCGGTAATTAGTGCGATTGCTGTTTTATTTATTTTGCTCCATTCTTCTATGGCTATTAAGCTATATCCAATACAAAATATAAGAATGAGTAAAGCTGTCATTGTAAAATTTTAAAAACAAATATAGGATTTCAGTTATCAGCAAATTGCAAAATTCGCTTTGCAAAAAATTTTTATATTAGTCGCATATTAACCAATCTACTTCTATTGTTATGGCAAATTTGTTTGTAAAAAAATCCCTCGATAAATTGATGACCGAAGCGGATGATACCGAAAAAGGCATGAAAAGAACCCTTAGTGCCGGTAACTTGGTTGCTTTGGGAATAGGTGCTATTATTGGCGCAGGACTTTTTGTTCGTACGGCAGCAGCAGCAGCTAATTATGCCGGACCAGCAGTTACCATTGGATTTATTGTTGCCGGAATTGGTTGTGCTTTGGCCGGATTGTGTTATGCAGAATTTGCCAGCATGATTCCTATTGCTGGAAGCGCTTATACATACAGCTATGCAACGATGGGCGAATTCGTAGCCTGGATTATTGGGTGGGATTTGGTGTTGGAATATGCATTGGGAGCAGCCACAGTTAGTATTGCCTGGAGTGAATACTTAAATAAATTGTTGCACATATTTTTTGATACGAGTATACCTTTTGAATGGTGCCATTCACCTTTTGAAGTATCGGCAAGCGGTGCATCCGGTTTGATAAATTTACCGGCCTTATTTATTTTGTTCTTATTAACGGTATTATTGATAAGAGGCACAAAAGAATCAGCATTTGTAAACGGACTAATAGTAATAACAAAAGTTGCGATTGTTATTTTATTTATTGGATTTGGATGGTCGTTTATTAATCCCATGAATCATACACCCTATATACCTGAAGCTTCTTTGTTTACTGATTCACAAGGAGTAACGCATAACTATGGCGGCATACTTGGAATACTTGGAGCTGCAGGAGTTGTATTTTTTGCCTTTATCGGATTTGATGCGGTGAGTACTGCTGCACAAGAAGCAAAAAATCCCAGAAAAGATATGCCTATCGGAATTTTAGGTTCTTTAGTGATTTGTACGATTTTGTACATTTTGTTTGCGCATGTTTTAACCGGAATTGCTACAGTTGATGACTTTAGAACTCAAGGAAAAGAAGCTTCTGTTTCTTTCGCAATCGACCATTACATGACCGGCTTTGGTTGGTTAGCTAAGTTTGTAACCATTGCTATTCTTGCCGGATTTTCATCTGTTATTTTAGTGATGTTGATGGGACAATCACGTGTGTTTTATTCGATGAGCATGGATGGTTTAGTTCCAAAAATATTTTCAGAATTGCATCCAGTGTTTCGAACTCCTTATAAATCGAATTGGTTGTTTTTAATTTTTGTTGGAGTATTTGCAGCCTTTGTACCTGGTGATATAGTAGGTGATATGACTAGTATTGGAACACTCTTCGCATTTATTTTAGTATGTGCCGGAGTTTGGATAATGCGTGTTAAACATCCCGAAATAAAACGCGAGTTTACTACTCCACTAGTGCCATTGGTTCCAATTTTAGGTATCCTTGTATGTTCAGCCATGATTTATGGATTGGGATGGACTAATTGGTTGAGATTGGCTGTATGGATGGTTATTGGCTTATTGATTTATTTTGTATACAGCGTTAAAAAAAGCAAATTGAATAATCCCGAAAATTAATTTTTTAATACGTTAGAGGATGAAAAAAATTGGCATATTAGGTACCGGAACAGTAGGAAAAACTGTAGGTACTGCTCTAGTAAAATTAGGGTATGAAGTAAAAATGGGTTCGCGCAGCAGCGACAATGCCCTAGCAAAAGAATTTTCCGAAACCAATGGCTCAAAAGCCAGTAATGGAACATTTTCAGAAGCTGCTGAGTTTGGTGAAATCCTGTTTAATTGTACTTTGGGTATGGCTTCAATACAGGCCCTGAACATTGCAGGAAAAAATGTTTTAAAGGGCAAAATATTAATTGATTTGAGTAATCCACTAGACTTTTCGAAAGGTATGCCTCCTAGTTTAAGTGTGTGTAATACTGATTCATTGGGGGAACAAATTCAAAAAGAGTTTGCTGATTTACAGGTAGTAAAAACCTTGAATATTGTAAATTGCGAAGTGATGGTAAATCCATCAAAATCGGGTGGTGAGCCTACTATGTTTATATGTGGTAATGCGGCATCTGCTAAGGAACAAGTGCTGGAAATATTGCATCAATTCGGATGGAAAGATTGTATTGATTTGGGCGATATCAGCAATGCGCGAGGAATGGAAATGCTTTTACCACTTTGGGTTCGAACATACATTGCTACCAAGAATGGTTATTTTGGATTTAAGGTAATTCGACAAGCTTAACTTATTGAATTATTTTTTCAAGCAATTTTATTAATTCTTTAGCTTCCTTTTGGGTAAGCTGTGTAAGCGGCGTTTCTAACACATCAATATTTTGATCAATTTTAGCCAGTAATTTTAAGCCGTTTTTAGATATTCTAATTTCAACTTCACGGCGGTTATTTTCATTTAAACAACGATCAACATAACCCGCAATTCGCAAGCGTTCAACTATACGCGAAACATCGCTCATTTTATCCATCATTCGCTCCTTAATCAACAATAGGTTACAAGCATTGGGTTGCTGCCCACGTAATATTCGCAGTACATTAAACTGTTGGAGCGTAATGTTATAATTTTTAAAAAAAGCATGATGTATTCCACTAACCTGGTTACACACATAAAAGAGCGCTACAGTTGCTTTATGGTAATCGTTGCGAAATTTTGATTGAACGATTGCTTCAGAAATAGTTTTCGTCATACCTGCTATAGTTAATTGAAAGTTAAAATTAATAGAATTTAGCAATAAAAAAAGGGTGCATTCAAATTATGCACCCTCTCTTACTAAAACTAAACCAATTATTTTCCTTTTACCAATTCCAAATTCACACTGATGCCCACTTCCTCGCCTACTAAAACTCCACCTGCTTCCAAAGCTGCATTCCATTTTAAATTATAATCCATGCGGTTAATCGACGACTTAGCTTTGAATCCTGCTACTGTCATTCCCCAAGGGTTTTTGCTGATTCCGAAATACACCACATCAAATTTTACTTTTTTCGTTACGTCGCGAATGGTAAGATCACCTTCAAGTACATAATTATTTCCGGATACTTTTTTAAAGGAAGTTCCTTTAAATTTAACTTGAGGAAATTTTTCAGCATTAAAAAAATCGTCGGACTTTAAATGTGCATCACGTTTTTCATCCTCTGTATTAATGCTATTCACATCAACAGTAAAGTTAATTTGAGCATCGGTAAAATCTTCGTTTGTAGATACAACAGTTCCGTCGTACACTTTAAATTTACCATCCATTTCACTCATCATCATGTGAGCTACTGAAAATTTTACTCCTGAGTGTGACTTATCCACTGCCCAGGCACTTACTTCAGGTTTTGCAACAGCAGTTGCGATAACGCTAACCAACATGCTTGCACTAAGAATTAATTTTTTCATTTTAGTATTTTTTAGTTGAATAATTTTTAAGACTGCAAATATATGTTATAACTATTGATGTTGCAACATCTTTATAATTATTTTTTGTATCTATCTGTATTTCTGACATTTAAAATTATTTATACGATGTCCCCTTTCAACTTTTATCCCAAGTAATGAAAGTATATTTTTTTAGAACATTGGCTTAAAGAACAATTTTTTTGTACTATTTATTCAGTTTATCCTGACAAGTGTTAATTACTTTGTTTAAAGTCCTTCCGAACTATATAATTTGACAGGCTAGACTTGTGCTATTTTTGTGCTTTAGAATAAACTAACACTATGCCTATTTCACTTGGAGAGCTTGTTTTTGGAGCCTTTGTTTTTATAACCTTTATTCAATTGGTTTATTATATATTTCTGTTTGGTCGTTTTGCTTTTCGCAAAGTAAATACCCGCAGTGTACAAAGTAATGAGCCTGTTTCCATTGTGATGTGTGCCAAAAATGAAGCTCAAAATTTACAAAAAAATTTACCCTTGTTTTTTGCACAAAACTACCCCGAATTTCAACTTGTAGTAGTGAATGATTGCTCATTAGATGAATCTGAAGATATATTGGATGAGTTTGAAAAGAAATATCCCAATTTGCATGTAGTAAATTTAAAAGAAGATGAAATAAAGGAACACGATAAAAAACTAGCATTAACACTGGGAATCAAAGGAGCAAAGTACGAGTTACTCTTGTTAACTGATGCCGATTGCAGTCCGGCCGATGAGAATTGGATTAGCAGTATGGTGCGTAATTTTGATGATAAAACAGCTATTGTTTTAGGATTTGGAGCCTTTAAAAAATCGGATGGCTTTTTAAATAAACTCATTCGCTTTGATGCTTTTTTTGTGGCACTTCAATACCTCTCCTTTTCACTAGCCAAATTAACCTATATGGGAGTAGGCAGAAATTTAGCCTATCGAAAATCCCTTTTCTTTAAGCACAAAGGTTTCGCCTCGCACTACCATATCCAATCAGGTGATGATGATTTATTTATTAATGGGGCCGCCACTAAATTTAATACTCAAATAGAATTTAGCAGAAGTAGCTTTACCTATTCAGAACCTAAAAAAACCTTTCGTACCTGGGTCAATCAAAAGAAACGACACATTACTACTGCCAAGCACTACAAGTCGATACATAAATTTTTATTGAGTACTTTTTCAGTGAGTACGCTGTTGTTTTACCTCCTTTTTGTTGCGTTGATAATTCTACACTTTCCTTTGCATCTGGTGCTTTCACTCTTTTTTATACGAATGTTGGTACAAATGATTATTTTTAGAAAATCAATGGTAAAACTAGAGCAAAAAGATGTATGGTGGTTATCATTCTTCTTTGAAATTTTGCTCTTATTGTTTTATCCTTTTATTTTCGTATCCAACATATTTGTAAAAAAGCATAAATGGAAGTAGGACAAAACTTATCGGAGAAAGCATTATACGATTACAACCTTGTGCGAAAAGCACTAGATACTGGTGATCAAAAGGCGTATGCCGAGTTAATGGAGCGCTATCGCGATTCAGTATACTTTATGCTTTTAAAAATGATTAATAACAAAGACGATGCTGATGATTTAACTATTGAAGCATTTGGAAAAGCATTTCATCGTTTACACCAGTATACACCTACTTATGCCTTTAGTACCTGGTTATTTAAGATTGCTTCCAATAATTGCATTGATTTTATTCGCAAAAAGAAAACGAATACTTTTAGTTTAGACAAACCTTTTGAAAATGATGAAGGTGGAGAAATGAGCATTGATGTAAAAGCGGATGTGCTTGACCCCGAAGAAAAGGTAATGAAAAAGGAAAAAATTAAGTTAATGCGGGATGTTGTCGACAAATTAAAACCACGTTACCGAAACTTAATTGAACTGCGTTATTTTGATGAACTTTCTTACGAAGAAATATCTGACAAACTTGAGTTACCTATTGGTACCGTAAAAGCACAGCTGTTCAGAGCACGTGAATTTTTATACAATTTCTTGAAAGACACCCAAGGAAGAATTTAATTATTTACTTGAGGAATGAAATCAATTCTTGAAACAAAACGCTTGCTTTTGCGAGAATTTTATGTTGCTGATGCTTCCTTTTTTTTAGAATTAAACGCATCACCCGAAGTGCTAAAGTACACAGGCGACAAACCATTTGAGAGCCTTGACGCTGCTAAAATATTTCTTCAAAATTATTCCGAATATCAGTTACATGGCATGGGACGTTGGTTGTGCATGCATAAAGAATCCCTAAGTCCAATTGGTTGGTGTGGACTTCGGTTCCAAACAACAACCAAGGAAGTTGATTTAGGATTTCGATTCTTACAAAAATACTGGAATATGGGATTTGCTACCGAAGCTGCAAAAGCTTGCATTAGCTATGGTTTTGAGAAGCTACAGTTGAACGAAATTATAGGTCGCGCAATGTTTCAGAATAAAGCATCTATCGTTGTTTTGGAAAAAATCGGAATGAATTTTATTGGAAATTTTGAATTTGAATTGCATCCGGGTGCAAAGTATTCAATTCGTAAAAATGACTATCTTCAACAACAAGCCAATGCTGAGTAGTGCCCTGATTGAATTTTATTTCCCTAATTTAAGTCCCTTGCAAAAGCAACAATTTTCGCAATTGCAAGCACTGTACGAAGAATGGAATGCACAAATAAATGTGGTATCGCGAAAAGATATTGATTTGCTTTATGAGCGACATGTATTGCATTCGTTGGGTATTGCAAAGGTGATTCAATTTAAGCCCGGAACAAAATTGTTGGATGTTGGCACCGGGGGCGGATTTCCAGGAATACCGCTCGCTATTTTATTCCCTGAATGCAGTTTCCATTTGATAGATTCTATAGGTAAAAAAATAAAAGTGGTGAAAGCTGTTGCTGAAGCACTGAATTTACAAAACATCTATGCCGAGCAAATTAGAGCAGATGAAGTAAAAGATACGTTTGATTTTGTGATAAGTCGCGCAGTTACAGCCTTCCCTGAGTTTTATTCCTGGATTAAAAACAAGGTAAAAACAGGAAATTTCAATACTCTCCCTAATGGTATACTTTATTTAAAAGGGGGCGATTTAAGTGAAGAGCTAAAAGATTATCGTTCCAAAATAGTTGAATTTCCGCTTTCATCTTATTTTGAAGGCGAGTTTTTTAAAACTAAAAAAGTGATATACTTTCCTTTTTAACTCAGAAAATAAATTCAAATTAAATCGGGCTATTTCCTTTTTGGATGATAGGTTTTTAAATGACGCTCTTTTTTACTTTCGTAAATATCCGCTATGGTCACTAAAATTCCGGTTTCTTCAACTTCACCAAAGGTACTGTTGAGTGCAGTTCCAAAACTTTTCATGGTAGGCGATAAATTCATGTAGGTATTCACTAATGGAGGAATATGTTCATTTAATTCACCCACTTCATGCTTTAATACTTTGTATCCTTCTTTGTAATCAAGTCCTTTAAAAAGTGATTCCAAATAATTTACATCGCTCGTTAATGGCAATGGTTGCTTGGGGCGGAGCAAATTATCCGGATCGGGAAAGTAGTTTTTCAAGAAATACAAAATCATATCTCTTGCTTGTACATTAAAATGGCGGTACATGGTTACCTTTCCGTAAAAATATTTTATATCCGGATTGTCTACAGTAATGGCCCCTAATCCGTCCCAGATGTTGTCAAGTGAAAACAAGCCTTTACGATTACCTGCTGTTGGTTGAAAATTAGGCTGTACAAAAGAACGCCCCAGTTCAATGGTTACCGGTAAAATTTCGTTCACAAACTTGGCTGATAAATCAAACAGGCCGCTGGTAGCTAGTTGCAAATTTCCATTTTGATCACGATCGGCATCACCACATCGCATGTAGCGGTAACCACCAACTACTTCTTTGTATTCAGGATTCCACACCACCAATTGCTGATAAGGATTAGGACGCGTATCAAAAGTATCTATGTCCATTTCTTTACCTGTACCTCCACCTGCATTACGAAAAGTAACTTCACGCAAACGCGCAATTTCACGCATTAAGTTTGGCGAATTGTGGTAAGTAACACTATAAATCAAATTTTTTCCATTGTTTGTATTTCGAACAAACTTTTCTTCAGTAAGTTCGGCTTCAATAAGCGCAACATCAACGGGAGAAATAATTGGCTGCATAGTTTAATTAATTACTTTTTGTTTGGGCTAATTGGTAAACTTCCTTTTTCACTTCTTGTGCCCATTCCAAGTCGCTCTTTTCAGAAGTAAAAGTGGCAAAGGGAATGGGTTTTCCAAAGATAACAGTAATTGTTTTATTTCGTTGTCGAAACATTTCATCAGCTAAAAAAAACATTTCAATATTTGCTTTTATTCCCAGTTTAGTTCGCCATCGAGCCAGGTTGTAAAAACGATTTGAATTTTTTCCGCTTACAAACAATGGAACAATATTTCGTTGGTGCTTTTTAGCTTTGGTTATAAAACTTTTTTTCCATTCTAAATCTACAATTTCACCAGCATCATTCTTTCGAGACACTAATCCTGCAGGATAAATAAAAATTGCTTGCTCAGAAGCATAGGCCTCATCAATATCGTTGAGCATTTTTACTGAATTTTTACCGTGCTTATTTACACCAACAAAAAGTGGTTTCAAATTTTTTAAATGCAACAAAATATCGTTCACAATAAACTTTACATCACTACGCACATGGTGTATCGAATCTAATATTACCATGGCATCAAAGCCGCCCAATGGATGATTGGAAGCAAAAACGGCACCTCCACTTTTGGGTATATTTTCGAGTCCTATAATTTGAACCTTAACATTAAAATAATTTACAACAGCGGTTGAAAAAGCAAATCCGTCATCGGTACGATGCTCGAATAAAAAAGCATTTATTTCGTCCTCGTGTATAATTCGCTTGATATAATTGAGAAGAAAACGAGGAAGAAACTTTAAAAGCTTTGGATTCTTGCTACGAATTAATTCTTCACTGTCGATAGTTTTAGTGAATTTCTCAGTAGTTGTAGTTGATGTTGTGTAACTATTCATTCCTGCATTGATTCCTTTATAATCTGTTTCAAAGTTAGAAAATGAAACGATTTTTTAATGCACTCGCTGATATTCGTCAATTTGTTGCAAAATACTTTTTGAAAGAAATATCTTTACCTCTGATTAATTAAATTTAAAAGTAGCACACTTTGAAATCCTTTCTCATTTTTAGTCTCAAAAAAAATCGGGTAATCATCCATTTCATTGCATCAGTCTTGTTTATTCAAGCTTGTAGTACAACTAATGAAAAATCGAAAGAAATCACTTTTGCCAAAGACATTGCTCCAATAATTTACAAAAATTGTTCACCTTGTCATCAAAAAAATTCGGTTGGTCCCTTTCCCTTACTGAGTTATAGAGATGTTGCCAAACGAGCTAAAATGATTGCTTCCGTTACTGCAAATCGATACATGCCTCCTTGGCCCGCAGATGCAAGTTACAGTCATTTTGTGGATGAAAAAATATTGAGCAATCATGAGATTGAACTTATTGACACGTGGGTGAAAGAAGGATGCGTTCTGGGTGATAGTTCTGAACTGCCTGCAACTCCTGTATTTTCTAACGGTTCACAATTGGGTATTCCTGACCTAGTAATTAAAATGGACAAACCCTACAAAATCAAAGGCGATAATTTGGATCGTTTTTTATTAATGAAACTTCCTTACGAAATTCAGCGAGATACATTTATACGAGCCATTGAATTTATTCCGGGAAATAGCAAATTATTACATCACATGAATGGTGAAATGTTGCGCTATGAATTTGATAAAAAGAAAAATGTTTTTGATGGAGAAAAGGTAGTTGATGTTGCAGAATTTCCTACAGTTAAAGACGCCTATGAAAAAATGAAATTAGCTAATGACGATGGGTCCTATCCTATTATGAAATTATCGGTTACTAATTTTTTACCAGGAGTTTTGCCTAATTTATATCCGGAAGGAATTGGTGGATTTTTTATGTCGCGCAAAGGAGCTTTTTTCTTTAAGGACATACATTATGGCCCCTCACTTATTGACACAAGTGACCAATCTCAACTTAACATTTTTTTTGGACCCGGTCCGTTAAAGCGACCCACTTTAGAATTACAAATGGGAACTTTGGGAGTATCGCCAATTGTTCCACCACTCATTATTCCGCCAGATTCAGTGAAAACTTTTTTAACGAGCTATTACGTGAGTACGAGTATATCCTTACTCACAATTAATCCGCACATGCATTTGTTAGGAAAAAAATTCTGGGCCTTTGCTATTGCACCTGCTGGTGATACCATTCCACTTATTAAAATAAATAAATGGGATTTTCGTTGGCAATATTTTTACACCTTCAAGAAAATGGTAAAAATTCCGGAAGGTTCTACTATTTACGTGTATGGTACTTTTGATAATACCTCACAAAATCCGCTCAATCCATTTCACCCTCCACGCACCATTTCAGAGCGCGATGGAAGTATGCGCACTACCGATGAGATGTTTCAGTTTATTATAACTTACTTACCTTATGAACCGAACGATGAAAATATTTCGCTGGAAGGGAAATTGAAATAGGTATTGCTTACTTTAAACGTTTCGCATTATCTTTTATAAAAGCATCCCAACCCGAATACTTTTTATCGCCAACAGTTGAATTGTTTTGATAGGTATGACAAACTGCAGCTGCTAATCCATCGGTTGCATCTAAATCATCGGGTAGTTGCTGAATCTTTAACATGTTTTGCAACATCGCTGCCACTTGTTCCTTTGAGGCATTACCATTGCCCGTAATTGATTGTTTTATTTTTTTAGGAGAGTATTCGAAAATGGGAATATCGCGGTACATGGCCGCTGCAATAGCAACACCTTGTGCCCTTCCCAACTTCAGCATCGATTGCACATTTTTACCAAAAAATGGAGCTTCCACTGCCATTTCATCCGGCTTGTATTCTTCGATCAAACCTAAAGTACGTTCAAATATTTTCTTCAATCGCAAAGGATGATCATCGTATTTGTTGAGGTGCAAAACACCCATAGCCAGCAATGAAATCTTGGTACCTGTGCTGTGTAGGATTCCATATCCCATAATTGTTGTACCGGGATCGATTCCTAAAATAATTTTATCCTTAACGGTACTTTTAATTCCTTGTATTGCCATTTCTAATTTCAAAAATACATTATTTTGATGCAATCAATTAGTTTTAACTTAATCTAAAAAAAAATGAAAACAGTACATTATATGCAACAACTAGTAAAATATAATGTTTGGGCCAATACTAAAGTGGCTGAGATTTTATGTACACTCACTACTGATGAATTACAACTAGAAATAATTAGTAGTTTTTCCTCTATTCAAAAAACAGTGCTGCATATTTGGGATGCTGAGTTTATATGGCTCAACCGAATTAATGGAATTCCAATTACTACTTTTCCAAGTAAGGCCTATTCAAAAAATAGCGCAATCGATGCATTTGTTAATTGCTCCATTGACTGGCAAGTGCTGATGGAAAATAAATCGGATGCCTATTTTGATGAATTATGCAGCTACACAAACTTGCAACAAAAAGTATTTAGTAACCGAATTGATGAAATAGTTATCCATTGCATGAATCATTCAACTTATCACCGAGGTCAGTTAATTACCATGTTTCGGCAACTTGGAAAAGAGCAATTGTCTTCAACAGATTTCATTACTTTTCTTCGAGAAAATTAATCACTATAGTTTTTCGAATTTATTTGCACGGGCAATGCAGTATATCCTACAAGAACAAACGCTTTATTGTAACTGCATGAACAAATAGCTTTGCAATTAACTTTAATTCAACTGATTTTGCGTCATTCTAAGTACAAAAAATTATTGCACTACTACTAATTTTTTGTTTAGCGTAAAATTCTCACCTTTCACCACAACAACATAAATCGCAGAAGCTAATTCCGCAATATCAAGTTTATATTCGGTCACATCTACAGCAGAAAATATTTTAGTAAAAACTACATTTCCTAGCTTATCAAAAATTTGAACCGAATTTACACCAACCTGATTAGTGCTTTTTAGTAAAACACTTTTACTAGCTGGATTAGGTGTTAATATTAAGTTACCGCTTGTTAATTTATTCTCGGTTATACCTACAGCTTTGTTTTTAATATTACTTTTTGATGTATTGATTCCTGTTAATGTACGTAGTGTTGGAGTACAACTTAAACCACCCATATTCGTTACTAATCGATAACTTGCATTGGGAAACAAATTGTAATCAGGATCGCTTATTTGATTCACATTTCCAGAAGTAATGGCAATGGTTCGCCAAACACCCGAGCTAATACTATCGCGCAGTAACAAATATTGTAAAACCGGAGTTGTTTGATTTTGTATTTGATAAAAATTCCAATCAAAATTACCATTGCTTTGGTCGTTTAATTTAATGGTATGATGAAAATCGCTTTTTGCACTTTCGGTTCCACAAGCATCAATGGCCGACAATTTGTATAACTTTGAAGTGACATTGGGATTGGCATATAATAAATTTGAATCAACAAATAAACTCAGTTGGTTATAGCTAACTGATTTTACGTATGAAAATACATTGGTTATATCTTCTCTATAAATTCTAAAGCTATCTATAACATCAGTAATCGGTTTTTCCCAAACAAGCACATTGTATTTTGATAAACTATCAACTGTGCATATACACAATGGAACGGATGGTGGAATAGAATCGATAAAAAGCACAGAGCTACTATCTCTACAACCAGCCAGGCTAGTAACCAGATAGGAATAATTCCCACCTTGTGTAGCCGAATAAGTTGCACCGGTTGCTCCTGCAATTGCAGTTCCTTCGTAAAACCATTGATACGAAAAATTTGTACCACTTAGAGCACTTAATAACTCAGGATGATTGGCACAGGCATAGGCTGTTCCGTTATAAGAAATAGCTGCAGTAACTGCATTGCACGGACCGTCAATTTTAGCAATAACTCCATCCCAAACACCGCCACCATAACTATTTTGAAAACCATTTGTTGCAATTCCTGAAGTACTTTTTGTTGTGCCGCAAAAAATTATGTCATTGTTTTTATCAACAGTAATAGCATTAGCATACTCTTCTAAATTTCCTCCCAAATAAGATCCAAAAATTCGTTGGCCAAGAGCATTAAATCCTGCAATTAATACATCACCTGCTCCTCCTCCAAAAGAAGTTTGAAATGCGTTTGATGCTATGCCTGATGTACTTGAAGTTTCGCCAGCAATAAAAACATTCCCTTTTGAATCGCTGGTACACGTAATTGCATAATCATTTCCGCCAGTTCCATAATATGTGCCCCATAAGCGATTACCCGAAGGATCAAATTTCGCTACAAAGGCATCGAGTGGTCCACCTCCAAATGAATTTTGAAATCCTGAAGATGCGATTGAAAAACTACTATTTGTTTGTCCACACAAAAAAACATTGTTGTTATAATCAACAGCCACATCAAATGCAATATCCGAATCAATATCGCCATAATATGAGCTCCACTGAAATGTTCCACTTCCTGTAAATTTTACAATAAACGCATCCGTAAGTCCACCAAATGTGCTTTGAAAACCGCCTGAAATTTGTTGGCCTAAACCACTGGTACTTCCACACAAAAACACATTCCCCAATGCATCCGATGTACACGAATAAGCGCGGTCATCTCCACCATCACCAAAATAAGTTCCCCAAATACGAGCACCTGATGAATTGAACTTTGCTAAAAACCCATCTATGGTAGCAGAAGGTGAAGAAGCCTGATAGGAATTAGGTGTAGCAAGCCCTGTAGAACTATTCGTAGAACCGCATAGATAAATATTATTCGAATTATCGATTGCGCAATTATTGGCAACGTCATCGCCAAAACCTCCATAATACGTTGCCCAAACACGAGCACCTGTAGCATTAAATTTTGCTAAAAAACAGTCGTATTGTCCACCGATAAAACTGTTTTGAAATCCACCGGATGCAATTCCAGAAGTGCTTGAAGTAAATCCTGAAACATAAATATTTCCGCCTGCATCAGCAGCACATCCTTGTCCAATATCAGTATCATTACCTCCATAATAAGTAGCCCACTGACGCACACCTGAAGAATTAAACTTTACAACAAATGCATCACTTAATGATGCATGAGACGTTTGAAAACCACCGGCTGTTGCAATACCATTATTGCTATCGGTTTCGCCACTCATAAAAATATTTCCGCTGGTATCGGTACTGCATCCGTATCCATAATCAGTTCCTGTACCTCCATAATAACTCGACCATTGCAAGGTTGGATCAATGACAAGTGTTTTGGTATTGTCGTAATTTTCGAGTAAAAACTTTACTTGATTTGCAGTTACACTAAAATTACTTTTTATACTTTTTCCTGTTTCAGCAATAAAACTTATAGGTGAAGCTTCAGTTAATTCGCCCAATCGAGTTACAATATTCAAGTTACCCTCTTTATTTCTTTCAACGGTACCTGCATGTTTGTAGCGAATACTAATTTGATTGGGATTCCCTCCTGGATGTACAATAAAATCATATTCCATTTTCCCATTTTTACTATAAAGCACCCAATCAATTTGCGGATAAACATTTTGAAAAGTCAAACACGAAAATGCTGGTACATTGGTTATACCTTGCGTGCAATTCGCTAAATAAAAATTTTCGTAATACTCACTTTTTTGTCCGGCGATTACTTTTGCAGATGTATTTGAATTTTCAAGGCACATATCTAGTCGAAAGATTTCTGCGTCTTTAGATGGAATTGATTGAGCAATATGCTGTTCATTTAAAGGTTGCATTTCATCACTCCTTTTTTTCCATTGATAATAAATTGCGCCTTTGCTGATATATACTTTTACACCGTTACTTTCAGTTGTGTAAAGGATGTCAGGTTTTGCGTTCCCCTCTAAATCGGTTACTTGTCCTCTATTTTCAACAAACAACAATTGCTCGTTTGTTGACTTATTATTTAAACTACTTTCTAACTGTTGTGCTTGTGCTGTAATAAAAAATGAAATACATGCACATAACCAAACTATTTTTTTCATGTCTTTTTACTTTTAAATGGTAGTCGAATTTGCTAACTATATTTTTTTAGGATAGTTTGCAATTATTTTTTTACAACTAATTTTTTTGTTTCAGTAAAATTATCTCCAACTATGTTTATATGATAAATTCCTGAACTGAATTCTGATAAATCAAGTGTATAATTATTCTTGATTAAATCTTGCTCATTAATAAAAATCAATTCCTTACCTAAAATATCAAGTATTGATACCGTTTTAATCTTGATTCCTTTTAAATGGGAAATAGTTACTTGGTCCTTTGCAGGATTGGGAAATAAATAAATTTCAGAAGCAAAATCAACCTTTGCATTCTTTATACCAACAGTATTAGTTCTGTTTTTGATGTTTGATTTTGAGGTGTTAATACCTGATATCAATTTCTGAGATGGAGAACAAGGTGAAAACCATTTCATCTCAATTTTATACAAAGCTGTTGGATATAAATCGGTTGCATTGTCACTAAAAATTGTTGGTGAGGTAAAGGACACAAAGCCGATGGAATCGAACTGGGAAATAGGGGTATTAGCACGCAAAACAACATAATATGCTCCAGTAACATTTACGCCTTCATATGGATTCCAAGATAAATTTGTAATACCGGCTCCCAAATTATAGTTGGTTTGCAAAAACAAACACGTATGCTTGTCTGCAACAGGCATAGTGCTTCGATGGTCACAACTATCTACACTTTGTAATAAATAACTCCAGGCCTGGCTATTAGGATTTGATACAGTATCTCTGAAAAATCCGGGAGCTAAGGCATCAATTGAATCAACAGCTGTAAATAAATTCCCTGCTGTTTCACGCAAAAACACATAGCGTTTAATAAAAGTGTTAGCAGGCTTTTCAAAGTAGATTAAATTATATTGAGAATTAGAATCAACACTGGCATAACAAATTTGAGCAAGTGGAGGAGCCGGATTTATTAGTATACTGTTGCTGGTATCGCTACAAATACCATGATTGGTAACCAGCACAGAATAGGTATCGCTGGTGGTTCCGCTTGCTACAAAAAATGTATCTGTGTTTCCTGTTGAACTTCCATTTTTTAACCATAAATAAGTGAAATCTGGAGTTGATGAAAGTGATAAAGTACTGGTTGATGACAAACAAGTATAGGGTGAGCCTGATAACACAATCTGTGGTTGTGGATAGGCATACACTTCAACATGCAGTATATTACTTGTACTATCGCAATTATTAATATTCAATTCTTTTACAAAATAATTTCCTGTTTTGTTTGCCGAATAAAATTGAGAAGTTGCGCCTTGCACTAATGTATCATTTCTATACCATTGATAGATAACACCTGCTGAACTATTTGCTGATAGTGTTACGCTTTGTCCATTACAAATTTCCAAACTACCGTTTGCACTGATAAAAGCAGGCGGTTTTAAAAATCCAGTCACAGCAAAACCAACACTTTCGGTACTGCATCCTGCGCTGTTTGTTACCATAACCTTATAAACAGCACTTGCATTAACTATCAATGAATCGCTTAGTGCACCGGAAATTAATTGATTGTTTACAAACCATTGATAGGTATAACCTGCTCCTGTATTCGCATGCAACACCAAGTTATCTCCAATACAAAACAACTGGCTACTAGCCGAAATACTTGCTAGTGGCGTAGGTAAAACTATCACATTAATACTATTACTAATAGAATCGCAACCGGTAACACTTGTTGTAATTACACGATAGCTTCCAGCAGAATCGGCAGTGTAGCTAATTGAATTGGCTCCTGGAATACTACTCCAATTGTTGTTTTTGAACTGTTGCCACTGACGAAAAACAATATTGGTATTGGAAGGAGATTTTAGAACCACTGTACTCCCGTTACAAATATTTGTTGAAGTTAAGGCCTGTATATGTGCATTTGGCAAAGCGCCAATAGCCCCTACAGTTTGAGTTGTTGAGGAAATAGGCGGATTGTTTGGTAAATTTGAAACAACACGAATTGAATTTCCGGAAAAAGAAGCTCCTACTGTAAGTGGAATATATCCGTGAATTATACCTGAACTTGCTGTAGTTGTTCCTAAAATTTCGGGGTTTGTTGTTGAAAAATTTGTATAAAGTAATGCTCTGAAAATTGTACCTAAAGGAAAATTCCCAATAGTATTAAAAGGCACCATAACACTATCACCTGGGCAAATTGATGTATTGCTTATGGGTAAAGTAAGTATAACACGATCATTAAAACGTGCTAACAAAACATCGCTGTTGCCGCTGAAAGTACTTGATGAATTGTAGGCCATCCCAAAAGCACTATTGGTGCTGCCTCCTGCGATTAAATTATTTCCTGTGAGTGATACTGAATTAAATGTTTCTGTTCCTTGTGATGTTCCTAATGGAGATGACCATTGAAACTGACCATTTGTTGTAAACTCAGCAACTACAGCATCTATATCGTTATTATTGTGATTTGCCCCAACAAATCCAACGCCGTTAATATCCATGAATGGGCTATTACTATATCCGCCAACCACAATTAAATTTGAAGTATTAATAGAAATACAGGTCGCTATATCACTTAAAAAACCACCAAAATAGCTGGCCCAAACTCGATTTCCTAAACTATCAAATTTTACCAAAAACCAATCCTCCAAACCACTTATTGAAGTAGCATAACTTCCACTCGTTGCCAATCCTCCGGAAGTAGTATTTCCAAGCAAATAAATATTTCCGGTTGTATCAATTGAACAATAAGCTCCATTGTTGGCTCCACCGGTTTTTTCGCTTGCAGTAGGATTGCTTACAGTTGGTGTTCCACCATAATAACTTGCCCATTTTATTGTTAAATCACTGTTGAAGCAAGCAATATAATCATCATCAATTCCACCTAGAGTCACATCAAAAGCACCTGCTGTTGCAATGTTTGAATTACTGGATGTATTGCCTGATAAAAAGTAGGTATTGTTTTTTCCCAGACAAATTGTATTTGCTAGTTCCGAATCGCTTCCACCATAATATACAAATCCGTTATTTACAAGCGTAGCTCCGGACAAACTTACTTTTGCTACAAAAGCATCACTCGCACCTTGATAAGAATTAGAAGCTGAAAATCCGGACGTGCTGGAGGTTACACCGCACAGTAACAATTGTGTCCAATCATTCGTTGCGCCTGAAAGTTTAACATCACTTATATAATCAACATCGTTACCACCAAAGTAAGAACTGTATTGAAAGGTTCCATTCGTATTAAAAACAGCAATAAAACCATCCGACAAACCATCTAACGTTGTATCTGACAATGCACCATTTGGAGTAATACCTTGTGCACTATTTGTACTACCAACCATTACAGCTTTAGATAAAGCTCCATCTGAAACAAATTGTCCGGAGAGTGCCTCATCATCTCCTAAACCACCGAAATAAGTCGAATACACAATGGTTCCACTGTTATCAAAATAGCTATAGAACGCATCTTTTGAACCACCTAGTAAAGTTTGATACCCACCACTCGTTGCTATTCCAAATAAACTTGAAGTATAACCAAAGGCCATGTTATCAGTAACTTTAGTTATTGCTTCATTTAAGTTTCCTCCAACATAGCGACTCCAAACTAATGTTGGGTCAATTATTAAAGTTTGTGCCGAATTATAATTATCTAATTGAAAGCTTAGCGTTGTATTTTTTAATTTGAAATGGGAAGCAACAGCTGTATTGTTTTCGAGAATAGTGCACATGGGCTTTCCTTCAACCAATTGACCTAATCGGGTTGAAACTAGCAGCTCACCAGTTTCATTGAGTTCCAATTTATCAGCATGTGAATAGTTTAGTTGAATAACATTAGGATTAGCTCCCGGATGCACTATAAAATCATATTCAACTAAATTATTCTTAGTATAAATAACCCAATCTATTTTAGGATACACATTCTTAAAAATAAGTTTTGAATACCCATGCACATCGCTTACCGCTTGTCCTGATAAAAAATAATTTTCATAGTATTCGCTTTTATTCTCTTTGCGAATTTCACTCGGTCTTTTAGAATTTACTAAATTCATTTCTAGCTTGTGAAGCTCCATCTTACCATTCTCCCCAACTTGCATAAACTGATAAAAAATACCCTTTTCTGTAATAAACAATTTGGTACCATTAGCGCAGTAGGTAAATTTCACATCGTTACGTTGCTTTCCTTTTATATCCAGTATTTGCCCTTTATTTTCCATAAATAGCAATGGCTTTTGCTCTGCTGCTTGTATAGCTTGGCTTTGAGAAATTAAAAACAGGAGTAAAAATTTTACCCAGTTGAGTTGATTGCTAAAAAATGTATTCATCTTAATAATATTTATACTAATCTATAAAAAAAGTCTGATTATACTATATATTCTGTTAAAATAATCTATTTTTACTCTGCTTAAAAAACAAAGGTTACAAAACTTACTAACACCAAGAAATATGAAAAAATTAATACTCTTTTTATTTATCACTTTGAGCTCCCTCGTATCAGTTGCTCAAGTAAACATTGCTCGTTATTTGGCAGTAGGTCATATAAACGACACTTTAAAGGTAATTGACACTACCAATTACACAGTTATTCGATCGATGAAAATGACCTGCGATTCAACAATCATTGGAGCTACAGGATTGACGCGCCATCCACAAACCGGTGTGTACTATATAATGCTCCGATTTCAAGATTTGTACAATCGCTATTTAGGAACAATTGATCCTGCGAACGGTGCAGTTACTATTATAGGCCCTGTTGGTGATAGAATGTCGAACATTATTTTTCTACCAACCGGAACATTATTGGGAGTAACCGGCGATGGTGCATTAACACCTGAATCGCTTTTTTCTCTAAACCTTACTAGTGGAGTTCCTACATTTATTCGAGCATTAGGCGCAGGAAGCGGTGGAGAAGCGATTGGCTTTTGCTCCGACAATAATAAAGTTTTTCATCGATCAGGTATATCCAATCAGGCTTACGAAAAAATGGATACTGTACTTTACAATTTAACGCCTATTCCACAACAAGGAAATCCCGGAAACGAAACCTTTTGCATGTTGTATGCAGGTTTTGGAAATTTTATTTCAATCGACAGAAACAACGATGTCGTAATTATTGACACCTTGGGTAACTATACATTTAAAAGCAATTTAAGTCAACCCTATAAAGGCTTGGAATATTTAAATTGTATACGAAATATAACCGGTACATTAAGTTTTTGCGCTGGTGAGTCAACTGTGCTTACTGCTACAGCAGGCGCTTCTTCTTATGCTTGGTATAAAAACGGAGTATTATTATCGGGTACTAATTCAGCTACTTTAACAGTTACATCAGCCGGAAAATACAATTGCATTTTTACTGATTTATGTGGTGCCGACTCATTGCCTACTTCGGTAACGGTTACTCAAAAATCATTACCACTTGTAAGTTTGAGTGGTGCTGCCGAATTTTGTGAAGGTTCAACAACCTTGTTGAGTGGAACCGGCGGTGGTACAAGTCAATGGTACAAAAATTCAATTCTTATTAATGGAGCCACTTCGACTTCATACTTAGTTAATAGTCCTGGTCTTTACAACATGATTAAAACAAATTCAAACGGATGTAAAGATTCGGCTGCAGTTGGTATAAGTGTAACAATGAATCCAAAACCAATAATTGTGATTTCAGCTGTGCATGATGTAATTTGCAACGGAGGCAGCACTGGTGTTATTGATGTAGTAATGCAAAGTGGTACTGCTCCTTACATCTACAATTGGTCTAATGGTACCACTTTACAAGGAGCAAGTTCACTCTCAGCTGGTAATTATATTTTGATTTGTGAAGATAGCAAGCAATGTAAGGATACTGCCAGTGCTCAGGTAAACGAAGCTCCTGCAATAACTTTGTCACTTTCATCTACCGCTGTATTATGTAATGGTGGAAACAGTGGATCTGCAACAGCTATTGCTGCTGGTGGAACAGGATTGTTGAGCTACTCTTGGTCTAATGGAAATACATTATCAACAAACACAAATTTGCCAGCCGGTATGTATTCAATTTTAGTACAGGACGACAGTTTATGCACCAAGATGGATAGCGTTGAAGTTACAGAACCTGGAATCCTATTGGCAAATTTTAATTCAACCAACGTAACCTGTAACGGTTTAAATAATGGTGCTACCCAAGTTATTGTTTCTGGTGGTACACTTCCTTATTTCTACAACTGGTCTAACGGTGGAAACTTTGATACCATTAACAATTTATCGGCTGGCTATTATATTATTACTACCGTTGATGGGAATTTATGTACATTAATTGACTCTGTTGAAATTATTGAACCTGCTGTATTACTTGCTAATTTAACTTCAACTTCAGTTACTTGTTTTGGAAATAATGATGGAGTAGCAATGGCCAATCCAAGTGGTGGAACAGGTTCTTATACTTATTTATGGTCGAGCGGAGCTACTGGTCAAACTAGCAGTAATTTAACTGCAAGTAATTACAGCGTTACGATTAGTGATGCTAATTTATGTAGCATTATAGATACTGTATCGGTACTTCAGCCAACTTTATTGGTAATTGATACAATACAAGTTACTAATGCAAATGGTGGCTTAAACAACGGTGCTATAAACGTAATAGCTTCGGGTGGAGTTCTTCCATACACCTACAATTGGAGCGATGGCAGTACTACTCAATCAATATCTAATCTTTCACCAGGTATTTATTTTGTTACAGTAACTGATCAAAATGGTTGTGACACTCTTAGCATAAATATTTCCTTAATAGGAGTAGGAATAAATGAATCTTCTTCTGTCGAAAATTTGCAGGTGATTCCGAATCCTTCAAATGGAAATTTTTCATTACTAACAGAAAGTAATATGCAGTTGGATTTGTATTCAATACTAGGTGAAAAAATAACTTCTTTTAGTACAGAAAAAAATCAACCGCTCTTGATACATACACAATTAGCAAACGGAATTTATTACCTAAAAGGCAGAAATGACCAAGAGCAGGTATTGTATAAAATTTGTATTCGTAATTAAATAGCCAATTTATTTAAAGAGAGAGGATCTGGAAATTATTCCGGATCTTCTTTTTTGTAACCCATTAAAAACTGAAACGCCTCGCATTACTGCAAGGCGTTTCTCCCCTTAAACTAAGTAAACCACTACTTACTCAACAGCTCTTTAACAATAGCACTCACAATTTTGCCATCGGCTTTTCCTGCAAACTGTTTGCTGGCAACACCCATTACTTTTCCTAAATCGGCGGGTGATGCTGCTCCCAGGTTGTTTATAATTATTGAAATTTCACTTCGTAATTCGTCTTCACTCATTTGCTTTGGCAAATAATTTTCGATTACTGCCGCTTGTGCTAATTCTACATCAGCTAAGTCTTTTCGATTTTGAGTTGTGTACACTTCTGCTGTTTCCTTACGCTGTTTCACCATCTTATTGAGCGCTTTCATTTCGCTTTCGGAAGTGAGTCCTTCAGGTGAAGTTTTTAATAAAAGTATGGCCGATTTTACTGCACGCAATGCTTCCAATTTTGCAGCTTCTTTGGCTAGCATTGCTGCTTTTATGTCGGCATTAATTTGTTCTTCTAAAGTCATTTGATTTACGAATATTTAATCAACGTTATCGTGTAAAAAAGAATTGTTAGGCTTTATCTCAGCTGACGACTTATCCTCAGCAGCCGATAAAGTAAATCGAGAAACATTTGAATCGCTTGAGTGAGGCACGTTTGATAAAGTGATGTTTTTTCGCAAGTAGGCTGGTTGACTTTCCATTTCACTTAATCCACCGGGAGTTTTAAACTTATGACTTAAATTTTTCAAACGGTTTACTCTATCATTTGCCAATCGCATACGATCGTCAGCCGGGATTGTACTTTCAAACTTCTCTTCAACTTTTTTAGTAATAATAAAAGGCTCATCAACCTTTTCATCATTTGAATTGCTTGCAGCAGAAGTAACTTCAAATTCGAAGCTTAGATTTGCGTTTTCGTTGCTAGAAGCAACAGCAGTGCTTTCTTCCAATTCTTCCAATTCTTCCAACTGATGAACAATTGGCTGTTGAACTGAGTTAGTTTCAACACGAACTTCAGTAGTCTTTTCTATTGTTGTTGTTGGAAGTATATCTCCATCTAACTTGTATTTTGTTACTTCAACTTTTTTAGGAATATCGTAACCCAAATCGCTTTTCTTTTTGAAACCAGTAGCTATAATTGTTACGTTTACTCTATCTCCCAATGTTTCATCAACTCCATAACCTTGAATTACCTCGGCTGTTTGTCCGGCAGCTTCCTGAATGTAATCGGCAATTTCGCCAAATTCATCCATGGTAATTTCTTCGGTACCACAAGTAATATTTAACAATACATAATTGGCACCTTTAATATTTCCATCGTTCAATAATGGTGATGCCAATGCTTGCTCAACTGCATTGATGGCTCTGTTCTCGCCGGTTGCGGATGCCGATCCCATAATCGCTCTTCCACTATCTTTTAAAACAGTTTGAATATCTGCGAAATCGGTATTAATGTGTAAGGTAGTTGTGATTATATCGGCAATTCCTTTCGCTGCTGTACTTAAAATATTATCCGCATGACTAAATGCCTCTCCCATTTTTAAGTTACCATATATTTCGCGTAACTTGTCGTTATTGATAATAAGCAAGGTGTCTACATTTTTCTCCAATTCTTCCAAACCTGCTTCTGCTTGTTGCTTACGCTTTCTTCCTTCTAATGCAAATGGTACAGTAACAATACCAACGGTAAGAATTCCCATTTCTTTGGCTGTACCTGCAATTACAGGAGCTGCACCGGTTCCGGTTCCTCCACCCATACCCGCAGTTACGAAAACCATTTTGGTGGTACTTCCTAATATTTCTTTAATTTCTTCAATATTTTCAATTGCTGCATTTTTTCCAACTTCGGGTTGAGAACCTGCACCGCGTCCTTCTGTTAATGTTGCTCCCAATTGAACCTTGCACGAAACCGGACTGATATCAAGCGCTTGTTGATCGGTGTTGCAAACCATAAAGTCTACTCCCTTTATTCCCATACGATACATGTGGTTTACAGCGTTGCTGCCACCTCCACCTACTCCTATTACTTTAATAATTGAGGAGTTGTCTTTTGGTAAGTCGAATTTCATCATTTCGTTTTGCATTTTAATTTAGTTTACTAGTGGTTACTATTGAATATCTTCATCAAAAATTCCTTTTGCTTTATTCAGCAAATTGTCAAAAAAACTGCCTTTCTTTTTTACTGAATGGTCTTTTATTTCTGTATGTGTTGGAGCTGGTGGTGCATCATTGGTAGTTGTATCAGTTGCTTCTTCAGCTGGACTAGCAGTAGCCAGCCCTCGTATTACCAATCCAACTCCGGTTGCATACATTGGGCTAGTTACATCTTCAAGACCTTTGCTCAAGTGTTCGTTAGGATAACCAACACGTGCATCCATTCCTGTTATATACTCCATTAATTGAGTGATGTGTTTAAGCTGAGCTCCACCACCGGTAATAACAATTCCTGCTATTAACTTCTTTTCGTAACCAGAGTTTTTTATTTCGTAATAGATGTGTTCGATAATTTCCTCCATGCGAGCTTCAATGATGCTCGCCAAATTTTTTAATGAAATTTCTTTAGGCTCACGACCTCTTAAACCTGGAATACTTACAATTTCATTATCGAGATTTTCGCTGGCAAGCGCAGAGCCAAATTTTATTTTCAATAATTCGGCTTGATTTTTTATGATGGTGCATCCCTCTTTGATATCCTCCGTAATAACATTTCCACCAAAAGGAATTACTGCAGTATGGCGAATTATTCCCTCATGAAAAATTGCAATATCGGTTGTACCACCTCCAACATCCACCAATACTACTCCAGCCTCTTTCTCTTCATTACTCAATACTGCATCCGCAGAGGCAAGTGGTTCAAGCATTACTTCTTTTGTAGTTAATCCTGCCTTTGTAACACATTTTATAAGGTTATGAATTGCGGCAACCTGTCCGGTTATGATGTGAAAATTAGCTTCTAATCTTTTTCCAGCCATTCCAATCGGATCCTTTATGCCCATCTCATTATCCACGATATATTCTTGTGGAAGTACATGAATAATTTCTTCACCCGGTAGCATCGCCAATTTGTACATATCTTCAATTAAGGCATCTACATCTTTCTGACTAATTTCTTCTTCCAAACTATTGCGCATTCGAATACCTCGATGTTGCAAACTTTTTATGTGTTGACCGGCAATTCCAACATGTACTTCATTGATAGTAATACCGGATTTACTCTGAGCTTCTTCAACAGCTACTTTTATCGATTGAACAGTTTTTTCAATATTCGAAACAACGCCTCTTGAAACGCCAACTGATTCGGTCTTTCCAAGACCAAGAATCTCAATTTTACCAAATTCATTTTTACGCCCAACGAGCGCAACAATTTTTGTGGTACCTATATCTAATCCTACAACTATATCGCTGTTTTTCATTCTAGTTATTTTTTGCAAACAACATTATTTTCGAATTTCAGGTTTATTTCAGAATAGGTATTCCAACCTACTTTGCTTAATCCGCGTGTATAAAAAATGTACAGCTTCTTAAATTTCTTATCTATATCCTGTGTATCTCCGAAAATAATTTTGTGCTTGCCAATCGATGGTATCAACTCAATATCAGCACCAACAGTAATTTGCTGAATTTGAGCTTTCCAAAATTCGTTTGAATCAATATATTTCGCAAGGCAATAAAGACCAAATAGCTTGTTTTTTTTCAACAGCGAATCGTTAATATCCTGTGATGAAAAATCAAGCAAATTATTGCTTACAAATCGTTCATAAATTTCTCCTGTAATAACTGGTACGCGTGCAGTATAGTTCGGCGACCATAACATTAATTTCCCGTTCGAATCAATATAATAGCTTTCACCTCCAGCGGTAATTACTCGTGCAATGGGTCTTTTTTGTGTAATATTCACGGTAAGGTCACCGGCAATATTTTCAAAAACCTCGGCATTTGAAATGGCCGGATGGGTATTAAATACTTTCTCCAATTTATTGATATCAATACTTGCTAATGTTTGTCCATTTAGCTTATCCCTGTTTTCGAGCGCCATTTGAAGAATATCGGCTTTGCTCACAAATTCGTTATCGTCAGTTTCATCAATGTTTATTTCAACAGATGAGCAGGTTAGGCGGTTGTGTTCCTTTTTTACAAAACCAAGCAATACAACTGTTACAGCAAGTATTGTTATCCAACTGAAAACTATAAGTACTTTTCTTATCGACTTCATGCTTTCAAATTATATTTTTTTAGTAATGCAATTTCAATAGGTTCAACACATTTATCAATATCGCCCGCACCCAGCGCTAGTATTACATCGGGTGATTTTTGAATAATTGTTTCAACTAAATTTTCTTTACTACAAAGCAATTTATTGTTTGATTGCATGCGTTGTAACAACATTGCTGAATTCACATTCGGAATGGGTAATTCACGAGCCGGATATATTTCAAGTAAGATGGTGTCGTCTAACAAATCCAAACTTCGGGCAAATTCATCTGCAAAATCGCGGGTGCGCGAAAATAAATGCGGTTGAAAAATTCCAAGAATTTTTTTCTGAGGATAAAGTTCCTTCACTGAATTAATACATGCTTTCAACTCTTCGGGATGATGCGCATAGTCATCAATAAATACAAGCTGTTCTGATTTTATTCGATAATCAAACCTCCGCTTTACTCCACGAAAACTTGCCAATGCTTTTTTTATTTCTGATGCAGTAACACCGAATATCTGTGCAGCCGCTACAGCTGCAATTGCGTTTTCTGTATTGTGCTGTCCGGGAAATGAAAAGTACAATCCATCAATTGACTCAATTTTACTTTCCAAATCAAACGAATAACTTCCATTATCAATGCGCAAGTTCTTTGCAAAAAAGTCAGCTTGTTGTTGCAATGAATAGGTGTATTTTGTAACACCCGTAGAAACAGGAAAATCACTTTCAAGCCCAATTTTAGAAATTAAAAATCCTCCGGATTTAATTTGATTTGAAAAAAGTTCGAAAGATTGTTTTAAAAATTTATGCTCTGAATATATATCCAAATGGTCAGCATCAATGGAAGTAATAATGGCAATGTCAGGATGTAGTGTCAAAAAAGAACGGTCATATTCATCCGCTTCAACAACTGTTGGTCCTGGTCCATTTAGTTGTTGAGAAAGTAAAAAATTGGAATTGTAATTCCGTGTTATTCCTCCCAAAAATGCACTGCAATCCTTGTTGGCTGATTTTAAGATATGCGCCAAAATACTTGATGTTGTTGTCTTTCCATGAGTTCCTGCAACAGCCAATGTAAACGTATTTTGAGTTATGATTCCCAAAACTTCCGAACGTTTTTTGAGTGAATAACCTTCGTTGATAAAATAATTATACTCTGAATGATCCTTGGGAACTGCCGGTGTGTAAATGACTAAAACTTCTTCCTTAGTCGTTGATTGTAACCCTTTAAAAAAAGCAATCGAATCGTCAAAATGTACACGAATTCCTTCTTTTTGCAATTCATCGGTTAAGGAAGTAGGTGTTTTGTCGTAGCCACAAACTTCCATATTCAGAGTTTTAAAATAACGCGCAAGTGCACTCATACCGATGCCTCCGATTCCTAAAAAATAAACTGTTTTAAGGGCGTTAAAATCCATTGATCTAGTTTGAATTTGCAATACTTGCTACTTCACTTGCAATAACTTCAGCTGCATCTCTAAAGGCCAGTTTCAAAATGTTTTCTTCCAACTTCTTGCGCTTATCATCATTTGCTAATAAATCAAAAAGTGTAGATGGTAATTTTTCACTTACATCTGCATCCTTAATCAATATAGCAGCATGATGTGTTACCAAAGCTTGTGCATTACTTGTTTGGTGGTCTTCAGCAGCAAAAGGATAAGGTATTAAAATAGCTGCCTTATCAACAACACACAACTCTGAAACCGAACTTGCTCCGGCTCGCGAAACCACAACATCAGAAACCGCGTAAGCATAATCCATTTTAGATATAAAATCGTGCACCCGTATAGTACAGTTGGTATAATCAGCTGCTGCCTTATCAGCCACTGCCTTAAATGTTGTACCCGTTTGCCAAATCAATTGAACCTTGTTTTTTTCAAATTCAGGAAGGAAACTTTTGATGGCTTCGTTAATACTCCTCGCTCCCAAACTTCCACCAATTACAAGCACAGTTTTTTTACTTGCTTCCAATCCAAAAAATTCCATTCCACGCTCTCTTTTTCCTGCCAGGTTTTTAATATCCTGACGTACGGGATTACCTGTGAGAATAATTTTTTCCTTTGGAAAATATTTTTCCATTCCATCGTAAGCAACACAAATACGTTTTGCTTTTTTTGCCAAAAATTTATTGGTAATTCCAGGATAAGAATTTTGTTCTTGAATTAATGCCGGAATACCCATTTTTGTAGCGGCATATAACAAAGGTCCGCTTGCAAATCCACCCACTCCTACTACAACATTGGGTTTAAATTCACGAATTATAGCTTTGGATTTTCGAACGCTCGTAAATAATTTAAATGGAAATGAAAGATTTTTCAAAATCGATTTGCGTTGTAATCCGCTTATATTTAAACCAACAATTTTATACCCGGCTGCAGGAACTTTTTCCATTTCCATTTTACCTTCTGCTCCCACAAATAATATTTCAACTCGATTGTATTTTTCCTTTAAAGCATTCGCTATAGCAATGGCCGGAAAAATATGTCCGCCGGTTCCTCCACCGCTTATAATTACCTTAAGCATGCACAGGTTCTCCTTTCGTTTCTGCTTCGATTTCGCGACTTACACTTAACATGATACCTATGGCGATACTCGAAAAAATTACGGATGTTCCTCCAGCGCTAACCATGGGTAAGGGTTGACCAGTGACGGGAAATAAGTGAACTGCTACTCCCATATTTATCATGGCTTGAAATACCAACATAAAACACAAACCTATTGACAATAAACTTCCAAAAGTCTTTGGACTTTTGGTTGCAATTCGTGTAGCCCGGAAGAGCAAAATCATGTATAAAAAAATAACCAAAAACCCGCCAAGTATTGAACCATATTCTTCAATAATAATTGCGTAGATAAAATCGGATGATGCTTGCGGTAAAAAATTTCGTTGTGTACTTTTCCCGGGGCCCTTACCAATTGGTCCACCGGTTGCTATTGCAATCATTGCTTGCTCGGCCTGGTAATTTTCATCACTGTCTCCGCTCACAAAACTTTCTAATCGAGTTTTCCAAGTTTCAACACGATTATTAATATGTGGAAAAGTAAAAACCAACAGTATAAATAGTCCCAGAAATACAATACCACTTGCAACTAACAGTAAAATGTACTTAAAATTTACTCTCCCTATAAACATTAGCACCAAACATGTAACAAACAATACCGCTGCAGTAGAAAAATTGGCCGGTAAAATTAAACCGCAGATAATTAAAATCGGTGCAACAATCGGAACAAATGCTTCTTTAAAATCCTTTATTTGATCCTGTTTCATTGAAAGCAACCTGGCAACATATACAACCAATGCCAACTTAGCAAAATCGCTTGTTTGAAATGTAAATCCAATTCCGGGAATTGCAATCCATCTACTTGCCTCACCGGCACTAACTCCTTTCACCAAAGTAAAAAGCAATAATGGCGCTGCAAGAAACACCGCTATTTGAGAGCCCCTTGAATAATAAGTGTATTTAATTAAATGCGTAAAATAAATGCAGAGTAGCGATAAAGCAACAAAACCAATTTGCTTAAAAAGAAAAAACTCGGTATTTCCTCCTTTGTATTTATAGGCTAAAGTTCCGGAAGCACTGTAAACAACCAATACCGAAAATATGGAGAGCATTACAGCTACTACCCATATTACTTTATCACCGCTTAATTTACTTAAAACTTTGTTCACTTTTAGTTGAATTATTTAATTCGTTGATCGAAAAACTCACGAACAGAATTCTTAAAACTATTGCCTCGTACTTCATAATTTTCATACAAGTCGTAACTTGGACAAGCAGGTGAAAACAATACTACGTCACCCTTTTTTGCCCAGTGATAACTGTATTCAACAGCTTCCTTCATTTCTTTTGCATCCACAATAAGCGGCACAATATTTTGGTATTGAAAAATTTTAAATAAGGTGCTGTTATCTTTACCTAGACAAATAATTGCCTTTACTTTTTCACGCATTATTTCTGCAAGTACTCCATAATCGTTTCCTTTATCAACACCACCAACAATCCAAATAATGGGCTTCTCCATTTTTTCCAAAGCAAGCCATGTACTATCTAAATCGGTGGATATACTATCGTTGATATATTCAACATAATTAAATTCACCTACCTTTTCTAATCGGTGTTCAGTGCTATTTAACTCTGTATAATTTTCACGTTCAATTTCCTTGCGCATTTGCAAAAGTCTGCGCATGTATTCAATTGGATTGGTAGTTATCTTTTTTGATTCCATTGTTAAAAATTAAGGTGGATATTATAATGATTTCACATCTCTTTTAAATTGACGACCACGGTCTTCGTAGTTTTCAAACAAATCAAAACTGCTGCAAGCCGGTGATAACAATACGGTATCGCCTTTTTTAGCAAGTTTGTAAGAACGCTTTACAGCTTCTTCGGAAGAATGAGCGTCTACAATTATCTCAACTAAATCGGCAAAAGCATTGTGAATTTTTTCGTTTTCCTTACCAAGGCAAACAATTGCTTTCACTTTATCTTTAACCAATTCGCGTAACATTGAATAGTCATTTCCTTTATCAACTCCTCCTACTATCCACACGGTAGGATTCGTCATACTTTCCAATGCATACCATGTTGAATTCACATTCGTTGCCTTACTGTCGTTAATAAATTCGATGCCATGCACCTTAGTTACAAACTCAAGTCGATGTTCGATGTTTTCAAAATCGGCAAGACTTTCACGCACAATTTCATTGCGGATATCCAAAACTTTGGCAACAATACCTGCGGCCATTGAATTGTAAATGTTGTGCTTGCCTTGTAAGGCTAAACTGTGTATTGACATAGAGAAGGGTTTATTGTTTATATCCAGGATTAATTCTGTTTCGTTTAAATAGGCACCATTTTCAACCTTTTCGTAAATAGAAATAGGAATTAATTGTGCAGTAATTTTTTGGGATGCAAGGTTCGATTGTGTAATTGTATCGTCTTTGCAATAAATAAATACATCTTGTTGCAATTGATTTTGTGTGATGCGAAATTTTGAATCCACATAATTTTGCAATTCATATTCGTAGCGGTCGAGATGATCGGGAGTTATGTTTAACAACACAGCTAAATTGATACGCGTTTTAAACATGCCATCTAATTGAAAACTGCTTAATTCCAAAACATAATAATCGAAGTTTGATTCTGCCACTTGTCTTGCAAAACTTTTTCCGACATTTCCCGCCAATCCAACATTTAATCCGGCCTTTGTAAGAATATGATATGTAAGCAATGTTGTTGTTGTTTTTCCGTTTGTTCCGGTGATACCGATTAATGTAGCATGTGTGTGACGTGCAGCAAATTCAATTTCAGATATTACTGGTTTGCCTTTTTTCAGAATGGCTTGTACTAGTTCTGCTTTGTCAGGAATACCGGGACTTTTAACGACTTCATCCGCTGCTAAAATTCGTTTTGTTGTATGTTGATTTTCTTCAAACTCAATTTGATGGCTCAACAATTCCTTTTTATACTTCTCTTTAATACTGCCTTGATCAGAAACAAAAACGTCAAAACCCATTTTTACGCCCAATACAGCAGTACCAACGCCGCTTTCTCCTGCCCCTAAAACCACTAATCGTTGTTTATTGCTTGTTGCTTTCATCTCTTATTAACGAAGTTTTAGTGTAACAAAAGTGAGTATGGCAAGCATCACACCTACAATCCAAAAACGAGTAACGATTTTCGATTCATGAAATCCCAATTTTTGATAATGATGATGTAAGGGTGACATCTTAAAAATTCTTCGCCCTTCACCATATTTCTTTTTGGTGTATTTGAAGTAACTAACTTGCATCACCACTGATAAATTCTCCACCAAAAAAATTCCACATAAGATTGGAATCAGTAATTCTTTACGAATTGCCAATGCAAAAACTGCTATAATTCCACCTAAGGTGAGACTTCCTGTATCGCCCATAAACACTTGTGCCGGATAAGAATTGTACCACATAAATCCTACACAGGCACCAATGAATGCTCCCATAAATATTACCAACTCGCCGGTACTTGGTATATACATTATGTTGAGGTAATTGGCAAAAATCATGTTACCGGATACATAAGCGAAAATGAGCAAAGTAGCGCCAATGATGGCTGATGTACCAGTGGCTAAACCGTCTAGACCGTCGGTTAAGTTTGCACCATTGCTTACTGAGGTAATAATTAAAATTACAATTGGTATAAAAACCAACCAGCCCCATTTTTCATAATCATCTCCAATAAATGAAATCAGTTTTGAATAATTAAACTCATTATTCTTCACAAAAGGAATGGTGGTTTTGAGGGATTTAGAAGGGGTTGTTGAGTAGTGTGGCAAATTGCTCGCATTCACATCGCGGGCAAACATATCGTTCGCCATTTCAACTTCCAGTGAGTTGTATACCTTTTCCTTTATAACAACATTGCTATTAAAATACAACGTAATTCCAACAATTAATCCTAAACCTATTTGTCCGATTACTTTAAATTTTCCCTTTAAGCCTTCCTTATCCTTTTTAAAAACCTTTATATAATCATCCAAAAATCCAATTGTACCAAGCCAAATTGTTGTACACAGCATGAGTATGATGTATACGTTATGAAGTTTTGCAAACAAAAGCGTGGGAATTAAAATGGCGGCTATAATTATTAATCCTCCCATTGTTGGTGTTCCTTGCTTCTGATTTTGACCTTCCAGTCCTAAGTTTCGGATTGTTTCACCAACTTGTTTTTTACGGATGTATTCAATAATTCGTCTTCCAAAAATTAGAGAAATTAATAGCGAAGTGATAATTGCCATAGCTGCCCTGAAAGAGATATACTGAAAAACTCCCGAACCAGGTAAGTCAAAATGTTTGTGCAAATAATCAAATAAGTAATAAAGCATTTCTCTTAATTTTTAGTCTAATAATTCAAATGAATTTTTCAATTCCTCCATATCGTCAAATGGATATTTTACACCTTTAATTTCTTGGTATTTCTCGTGTCCCTTTCCGGCCACCAATATGATATCGCCAGGTTGAGCCAAGGAGCATGCTGTTTTAATAGCTTCGCGTCTGTCGAGTATTGCCAACGATTTTTTATTGTAAGGAGGAAGAATTCCCTTTTTCATTTGCTCAATAATTTCATCCGGATTTTCTGAACGTGGATTATCGCTTGTAAGAATTACCTTATCGCTTAAATCGCATGCAATTTTTGCCATCAACGGACGTTTCAAAGCATCTCTGTCGCCTCCGCATCCAACTAAGGTGATCACCTTTTCGTTGCCGGTTCGAATATCATTAATGGTAGTTAGTACATTTTTCAATGCATCCGGCGTATGAGCGTAATCAACTATTCCCGTAATTTTATTTGCCGAACGCAAATATTGAAACCTTCCTTCAACAGCATTCAAAGTACTCAATGCAGTTAGCACATTGGTTGAATCTTCTTTCAATAAAACTCCAATGCTGTATGCAAGGAGTAAATTGTAAGCATTAAAGGTGCCAATCAACTTTGAATAAAATTCCTTTCCATCAATTGTGAGCAACAATCCCGAAAACTGATTTTCTATAATGCGGCATTTAAAATCAGCCATAGAATTTATGGCGTATGTTTTTTTAATAGCACGCGTATTTTGCAACATCACTTCACCGTTCTTGTCATCTTTGTTTACCAAGGCAAATGCTGTGGCTGGCAGGTTATCAAAAAAACCTTTTTTTGCTTTAATGTAATTGTCAAATGTTTTATGATAATCTAAATGATCGTGTGTAATATTGGTAAATGCAGCTCCGGCAAATTCAAGTGCAGTAATTCGATGTTGCACAACAGCATGTGAACTTACTTCCATAAAGCAATGTGTACAGCCCTTTTCAACCATCCTTTGCAATAGCTGATTAAGTTGCAATGCATCAGGAGTGGTGTGTGTCGCTGCTACTTGTTCACCATCAATATAGTTGCAAACTGTGCTCAGCATTCCGGTTTTATATCCGAGCAGCTTAAATAAATTATAGAGTAATGTAACCGATGTTGTTTTTCCGTTGGTTCCTGTTACTCCAACGAGTTTAAGTTTTTCAGAAGGATTCTCGTAAAAGTTTGCTGCTACTGTTGCAAGCGCTTCACTTGTATTTTTAACTTTTATATAGGTTACTTTTTCATCTTTTTGCTCAGGTAGTTCCTCACACAAAATTGCAATAGCTCCTGTTTGTATTGCCTTTTGAATAAATGTATGACCATCTGAAACTTCACCTCTAATTGCTACAAAAAATGAAAACCGCTCTACTTTGCGCGAATCGAAACAAATAGATTCAATCGCAACGTTGGTACTCCCAACCACCTCTTCAATACGAGTTTTATAAAGTATGTCGCGCAATAATTTCATTTACGATAATTCTATAATTACTTGTGTTCCTTTATTCACTTTGGTTCCAGCTTCAGGTAATTGTTTGGTAACAGTTCCCTTGCCCGAAATTTTCACCGACACTCCTGCATTTTCTAACATATAAATTGCGTCCTTCAAACCCATTCCGATAACATTGGGAATTCCATTTTTGCTTGTTGATCTTGCTGCCAGTGCAATACCTTTAGCATCGCTACTTGCTGTTACCCATTCAGCGTTTCCGCTTTTATCCTTTTCACCAAGTTTTAACTTATTTGCAACAAGGGTTAAATCAGCTTTATTACCAGCTTTTGCAATAGGTGTTTTAAGTGTATGGCTAGTATCGGATTGTAGTTCCTTGTGAATCTCAGTGCTTGTTGCATATACTTTATCTGCAATTTCTCGGAATACCGGACCAGCAACATCGTTTCCATAATACACTTTTTGTGTCGGCGCATTCACTACTACAATGCAGGTATATTTAGGGTTTGATGCAGGAAAGTATCCGACTAAGGATGCTTGATAACTCACTTTTCCTTGATATTTATAACCGTATGCTTTGTTATAAATTTGAGCAGTTCCGGTTTTTGCAGCAATTTTATAATCGGCCGAACGCAGGTTAGTTGCGGTTCCTCGTTCAACTACTCCTTCGAGCATTTTTTTTGCATTGCGAATGGTTTCTTTAGAACAAATAGATGGATTCAATACCGTTGTTTGAAATGATTTAACCAGCTCGCCTCTTTTTCGAATTTCCTTTACAAAAATTGGTTTCACCATTTTGCCATCATTTGCAACAGCATTATAAAAAGTAAGTATTTGCAATGGCGTCATGCGCGATTCATAACCAGTTGACATTACTGGTAAAGTAACGGGGCTCCAAGTTTTATCCTTTGTATTTTTAATATAGGGCAAACCTTCTCCGGTGATGTCAAGATTTAATGGATTATTTAAACCCATTTTATACAAGCGGTCAATAAATTTTTGCGGTGTTTTAGCATAGTATTTAGAAATTACTTTCGCTATTCCCACATTGGAAGATTTTTCAAAGACTTCCTGTAAAGTAATTTTTCCATAGCCACCTTCGTGCGAATCTCTAATATGATGATCGTAAAAAACCACATCCCCATCTTCTGTATCTACCATCTCATCCAAATTCGTAAAGCCATCTTCCATAGCTGCTATCAAGGAAACTAGTTTAAATGTTGAGCCGGGGTCGGTACTTTCGCCAATTACATAATTGTAGGTTTCGGCGTAATTCGTTGAATCAATTTTTTTAAGATTCACGATGGCTCTAATTTCTCCGGTTGAAACTTCCATTAACGCTGCACAACCATGATCAGCTTGTTGTTTACGCAATTGTGTTAACAAAGCGTGATGTGCCACATCTTGAATATTTACATCAATGGTTGTATAAATATCACTACCATCTGTTGCTTCAATATCATCTTCCTTATGCACAGGAGCCCAGTTATTACCTGAAATTTTTTGCATCAAGCGCTTGCCTGAAACACCTTTTAAATAATTATTAAATGAACCTTCAATTCCAACAGGCTTAATTCCTTCGCGCTGATATCCAAGTGTTCGAGCAGCTAATTCGCGGAATGGCATTTCTCTGCGGTTATTTTGAATACACATTAAACCACCTTTGTATTTTCCCATTCGGAAAAGTGGAAATGTGCGCAAGGTTTTTACATCTGAATAACTAACTCCTTTTTGCAAAAAAAGATAACGTTCCTTTTGCTTGCGTGCTCGAACTAATAATCGTTTGTATTCTTTCTGGCTGCGATCCTGAAATAACTCTGATAAGCACAATGCAAGCGAATCAACATTCTTAGCAAATAATTTATTTGTTATAGGGCCGGCGCATACGTCCATTCTAATTTCATATATCGGAACAGAAGTAGCCAGTAAGCTTCCATCGTTACTAAAAACATTCCCTCTTGAAGCTTCAATATTAAAATAAGTTGTAGTAAGCTTTTGTGCCTTTTCTTTCCACTCTTTACCTTGAACAAATTGAATTTTTACAACGCGTACAACAATGAGGAGCGCAAAAATGCTCATCAATAGATATACGAGGTAAATCCTCCACAATATGTCCTTTCTGGTTTCCACTTACTTTACTTCTGCTATGTTGTTTGAATTTTGAGCTGCATCTTCCTGCACTTTCGCATCTTTTTCGATAATTATTTTTTTAGGCGCAACAACTGATTCTTTAATTCCTAAATTCATTTCTGCAGCTGCACGTGCTACTTCCGATTGTTTACTGATAAACATTAAATCTGATTTTGATGTGATGTATTCAGATCGTAATTCCTTTATTTCATTAGTTACAGTATTCGTTTTTCGCATTATTTTTTCGGCATAATACGTATTCGATATGTACACAATAGCGACAAATACTAAGAAAAAAACAAAAGGAACTTGCTTTACCACACTAGCATTGGTAAGAAAATTTCCGTTAATAAAATCTAATAGGGGACGATCCTTTTTGCCAGATTTTTTAGGGGAGCTTGCCGCTGATGAAGTAGATACTTCATCAATTATTTCGTTTTCATTACCAATTGGCTCCTTTATTTCTGCCATTAAATTTGAATTATAATTTTTCTGCTATTCTTAATTTTGCACTTCTTGATCTTGTATTTTGTTCCATTTCTGCGGCTCCCGGAATAATTGGTTTTTTCGTAATCAGTTCAAACGGAACTAAACTATTTCCAAAAAAATCTTTCTCCACTTCTCCTTCAAACTTTCCTTTCCTCATAAAATGCTTTACCAATCTGTCTTCCAAAGAGTGATAAGAAATCACTACCAATCGTCCACCTTTATCGAGCACTTCTAAACTTTGTACCAACAACTCCTTTAAAACTTGCATTTCATTATTTACTTCAATCCGCAAAGCCTGAAAAACCTGTGCTAAATATTGATTCTCTTTACCTCTTGTTACCAAAGGAGCAATGATATTTTTCAACTCACTTACCTTGTTAATAGGTTTCAACTTTCGCTCATGTACAATTCGGTAAGCAAGTTTTGAGGCATTCGGAATTTCACCATACACTTTAAAAATTTCCTTCAATTGCTCTTCCGAAAATTCATTCAATACCATCTTTGCTGACTTTTGCGAATTGGTATCCATACGCATATCAAGCTCAGCTTCAAAGCGGGTTGAAAAACCTCGCTCGGCAGTATCAAACTGATGACTTGAAACTCCTAAGTCGGCTAAAATTCCGTTTACCGGTAAAGCATTGTGCAGGCGCAAATAATTTTTGAGGTACTTAAAATTTTGTCTCACAAAAATTAATTTGCTTGTGTCAGCTTTATTTTTCTCAGCTGCTTCATCCTGATCAAAAGCTATTAATCGCCCACCTTTAAGTTGGGCAAGTATTGCTTTTGAATGCCCTCCACCGCCATAGGTAACATCCACATAAGTACCATTGGGGTTGATTTTCAAACCTTCAATACATTCATTTAAAAGAACGGGTTGGTGGTACATCATTTAATTTTCTTGCTGAGAATTACCACCCATTACTTTCTCTGCAAGCTGTGCAAATGCATCAGGATCGTAGCCTTTCATAACATCCTTATAGGCTTTGTCTGACCATATTTCAATTTTATTTAAGCTCGATGTGAGCACTATATCTTTTTTAATTTTTGCAAACTCAGCCAAATGTTTTGGTAGCAAAAAACGATTTGTTGCATCCAATTCAACCGTGCTAGCCCCATTCGTATACTGACGAATAAAATCGTCGTTCTCTTTGCGAAATCGGTTGAGCTTACTCAAATCGCGCACTATTTCTTCCCAAGCATCCATCGGATACAGCACCAAACATTTTTGAAAAACACTTCGGTTTATCACAAACTTTTCCCGCAACTCAGTCGGAAATTGTTTATACAACCCGGCCGGCATCATCACTCTTCCCTTCACATCCATCGTACACTGAAATTCGCCTATGTAGTTCGTCATTACTGGTGTTTCGCTTCGAGCGGTAAATTTAAAACAATTTTTACCACATTTTGACACTTTTTACCACTTTTGTTCAAAACTTTTTGGTTATTAACTGTTTGAGGCTCATTTTTATCTCATTAAAAACCGCTGTAATCCTTTGTAAAAAAGGGTTTCATGATTCTGGGTAAAAAGTGGGAAGGATTTTGGAGAAATTATCTTTCTATGCATTTCGCAAACAAGCGTGTTGAATTGCGAGGATTATTAATTCGATAAGCAGCTAATCAACATCAGGGCATAAAAAAACCCTGCATAGTTTTGTGCAGGGCTTTACTAAAACAAGTTAATTTATAGTCTATCTTGCAACTACTAGTTTTTTGGTAACTTCTATTCTTCCATAGTTGCTTACTATGCTGCATAAATAAGTTCCGGTGATAAATTGTGAAGTGTTAATTACCTCTCTCGAATCTTGACCAGCTACTTGCTTTTTGTAAATAATTTGACCTTGTTCGTTAGAGATTACTAAGAAGTTAGTTGCATTGCCAATGTAATGTATACCTGTGTAACTGCTCGAAGGATTAGGATAAATATGCAAATAATTTTGTTCCTTTTTAAGTTGACTAACAACGGTTGACACATTTCCAGATGTGTCTGTTTTTAGATAGTAAACGCCTAATTGAGTTCCATTATTTCGAATCTGTCTTCCTGCTGCAAAAAATGTTTCATCAGGTAAAGTAAAAAAGTGTTCAATTCGTGTATCAACTGAATCACCATAATACCTGGTCCAAACAGAATCGAATTGAGCATTGTACTTTGTTGCAAATGCTAAAGGATATTGGTTCCCAGGCAGGGTAACATAGCCCCCAAAATAAAATCCACCTGAAACTGTTGATGTGATTCTAGGAACATACACATTGGAAGAAGGGGGTATATTAATGGAAGTGCGCTTCTCAATTAATAGGTTTCCCAATGAATCGTTTAGTGAAACGCCAAGCCCAAACTGCATAGTATTGCCATAAGCGCCTTGTGATAGTATTTTTTTATCGGGCAACAAAAATGAATTTCCAAAGTTTGAATGAACCGAATCCAACTGCAATTTCACAGATGAAATAGTATCCAGACTGTCATTGATTATTAGCGCTCTGCATTGATTGTAAATTGGAATTGGAAAGGATTGGTAGGTTAACAATAGAAAGTTCGAATCGTGCTTAAATAAATTTCCGGAATAGGGATAAGATGTTCCAAAATTTGATGACTTAATAATTGAACCCAAACTATCACAAATAATAACTATGTTGCCCGGATAAGCTGATGAAATCATCAAATGCTTATTTGCTAAAAATTGTATACCGGTGATGTTTATGGCCCCACCGCTGTATATTGATGTAGGAACAATAAATTGAGAAAGTACATTCCCGCTGCTGCTATCCACTCGCATCACCCAAGTATCTAGTTCACCATTAGCATTATAAACTGTTCCTACACCAACATAATCTCCTTCTGGTGACAGCGCAATTTTTCCAAAAATAGCTCTATCCGGAAAATTAACTCGTGCTACCCAAATTGTATCACCAATACTGTTAATTCTAACAATACATTCAGTTGAAGGTGAACCATTATTGTATCCACCTTCTAAACCAATAAGATATCCACCATTATTGTCACTCACACATCTAATCCCATATTCATTAATAGTTGGATACCAATTTTCGAAAGAAATCTGAGCGGACGAATAATTTGTATAGATTACGACACAAAAAATTACTATTATAATTTTTTTCATTTTTTAAGGATTAACAACAATTTTTTTATTAATCAAGCAATTTCCATTACTTACAATAGTTACATTGTACAAACCATAACTCAAGTGGCTCAACGAAATAGCAGATGAATTTTCCTTCAATTCAAATTTTTCAATATTTCTACCTAGCATGTCTGTGATAGATAAGACGCAGTTACTATTAAGTTCAGCCAACCCAATATTGAGAATATTTGAACTAGTTGAATAGTTAACTTGCATTTCGCGGTGATAGGTATGATTTTGAGGTGTATTTGATGTATTGTTGTTGTAAAGCGTTGAATAATTGAACCACATGAATCCTGTGTTAGTTTGGAAATCGGCTGCCGGAATTACAACTGGACCTATGGCTGTTTCATTTGGATGAGTTTGCATTGTTAATTGTGTATATCCACTTGCAGTTTGCGACATGTAATCAGCTTCGATATTGCCCATTGTTATAGTTGGGGTGCTTGATGCCAACACCGGTCCCATAAAAGACTGAGGCCAGTTTTCGGGTGATGTTGTTGTACCAACAGTAGTTGTTTGACCTATACCAAAACAGTGTTTTTGTTCACCTGCAGTTGCCGCCGAAAATAAAGGAACAACTTTAGCAACTGAACCTTGCGCCGGATTAGCACCCAACCAATAAACTTCATGTGCGGTTCGCGAAAGCAAATCATCGCCAAAAGTATAATTCAACACATAATCATTGGTAAGGCAACGATGAAAATAATAATTAATAAACTGAGCTTGTTTATCTGTTGGTAGAGGGAAAGAAGGATATGGATCGTCAACATTGTTGGATGTTAAAGGAGTAAAATTCAGGCTTAATGGTGTAATGGAATTTTGGTCTCTTGGAGTTTTTAAAGTAAGTTCCATTTCCATTTTTGTATACCAGCACATATCTTTGGTTGCTATTGCCATTGCCCAAACAATGTCCCTAAAATTGTCCCAAACTATCCGGTCTGGTGTTAAGTTTATGTCATTATGATCAAATAAGTAAGTATTAGTAGTGTTATTAACTTTTTTATCAATCAGCCCTGCATTCCAATATTCATATTCCAAACTTAAATAATCAAATAAAATATCTTGGTTTACCGGTTGCAAAATTCTGTCCGCTGAGGATGAATCAACATCTTCATCTTCACCTCCTTCGTCAGATAAAGTTGGTGAATTCCTTGTTTTACCAAATGCAAAATAAGTATACGATTTTACAGCCAATATTTGTTTTATCATTTCAGAACGTTCGAGCCTGCGATAATCAGCCGCATTATTGAGTTCATTTCTGTTTGGTGGGTTTATTATACTATCTGGAATTGTCGTCCAAGAGTTTAGCCCTGGCAATACCTTGGCACCACAATCGAGTTGACCGCTAAATGGGAAATAAAAGTTTGATGTTATAAAATTCTTATTTGCAGCTGCCATATCTACAAATGGTAAATTGGAAACTACCACTCCAACTTCAATTCTATAACCGCTAAATAGAGTATGTGCTTTTAATAAAAATTCTTTAATGGATAAATCATATTTATTTAATCCTACAACTGTACTCATGCCATAAAGAGCAATATAAGTTATGTTATTATCGTGTGCATAATTTAATAAATCTCTATTTATTTTGGTGGTACAAGTTGTACCGATGGTCATATCAAGAACAGGCGAAACAACAGCACTATTAACTGTTCCATAAAGTTCACGAATTAGCTCATCACCACAACTAACATACATACCTCTAAATTTTCCACTTGGAGGTAACGACTGGGCATTCAATTGAAGGTAGCTGATACTAAAACAAAACAAAATAAAAGGGAGTACCTTATTAAAAAACTCGCAGTACCTGAAATCACCGTTTTCTAAAACACTTATTCTTGTAGGGGGGGGGAGTTAAGTTCAAGTTGGTGCACCCATTGGAAATATAAGATTTTTTCATAGAATTAAATTTAGACATTATTTATTACGAATGTAACCTTTTTATTTTTAAGTATATAACATAAATTTTAAAAAATATAGAATGAATTAACTAACCTAAATAATTTGAAAAGTATCTCCATTTTGCAATATCAAAATAAGTGATCAAATTAGGCAATGTAATTATTTAACTTTTCAATAAATGTAATGGTGAATGCACGACACTAATCCAAAAGTAAAGTAATTATTGCTATAACATTTCACAATTAATATCTAATGTAAATGCAATAACTGGCCTTATTACGATTAAAAAAATGAATCAAAAAAGTTTCCTTTCCTCAGTTTTAAAGTATTGAAGTTAAAATTTCTTCTCAACCAGAATCAAAAATTATCTTTACAAAAAAAACAACAAACACCTACGTGTCTTCACCTTTAAGCAATACACAACTAATTAAAACGGAAGCTAAACGCTTGGGCTTCGACTATTGCGGAATTTCAAAAGCCGGCTTTTTGGAAGAGGAAGCTCCTCGTCTCGAAAGTTGGTTAAAAGAAAACAGACACGGGAAAATGCGCTACATGGAGAATTATTTCGATAAGCGCTTAGACCCTCGTCTGCTTGTTGATGATGCTAAATCAGTAATTTCCCTTTTACTAAACTACTATCCTTCGGATGAACAACACGATGAAACTGCTCCCAAAATTTCAAAATACGCTTATGGCAATGATTACCATGAAGTGATTAAATCGAAATTAAAGGCATTGCATGAATTTATTTTTGAAAAAATTGGCGAGGTTGGTGGAAGAGCTTTTGTTGATTCTGCTCCGGTAATGGATAAAGCTTGGGCTAAAAAAAGTGGACTTGGTTGGATTGGTAAAAATGCCAATTTAATAAACCCAAAAAATGGTTCCTTCTTTTTTATTGCTGAATTAATTGTTGATTTAGAATTGGAATACGATGGTGCCATTAAAGACTATTGTGGAACTTGCACACGTTGCATCGATGCATGTCCTACCGAGGCTATAACCGAACCTCATAAAGTTGATGGAAGTAAATGTATTTCCTATTTTACAATAGAGTTAAAAGACGCAATACCTCAGACAATGAAAGGTAAATTTCAAAATTGGGCATTCGGTTGCGATGTATGTCAGGATGTTTGTCCTTGGAACCGCTTTTCGACTCCACACAACGAACCTTTATTAGCGCCAAATAGAGCTTTACTGGATATGCGTAAAAATGAATGGGAAGAAATTACACTTGATGTTTTTCAAAAAGTATTTAAGAATTCGGCCGTAAAACGAACCAAATACGAAGGCTTAATTCGTAACCTAAAATTTCTTAAACAAAACGTCTGAAAACCTCCTTGATAATAGGACCATATTGGTTTCCAAAAGTGGCAAGACACCATACTTTTAACATGAGCGCCTCATCCTTCTTTAACCATTTTATACCTTTTAGTAATTCCTTTTTAAAAAGCTTTCTATCGAAACTCACTTTTTCCAAGGTGAGCTTTGTTAACTCAAACATGTACTAATAATTTGTAGTGAATACTAAATTTCAATTTTCCTATATCTAATACGCAAAGTTAATCGCCGGGGTTACTAAAAAAAGTAGAATAATGTTAAGAAAGCGCAAAATACAGTATAGCAACAGTTTATTTTTTGTGTTTACTTTCATAAAACTATTCCTTCACTTCACCCCAACGATACGAATCTTGTTGTAACCCGGCCAAATCTATTGCTCTGTTTACAACTGTGGCAGCAAGTTCTTCAAAGGTTTTAGGAAGGCTATAAAAGGATGGACTGGCAGGACAAATTATTCCACCTGCTTCCGTTACTGTTTTCATATTGTTAATGTGGATCAAACTCAGTGGAGTATCGCGTGTTATTAAAATTAATTTTCGTCGCTCCTTCAACATTACGTCTGCTGCCCTTGTTGTTAAATCATTTGAAATACCTGATGCAATGCGGGCCAATGTTCCCATACTGCATGGACAAATAATCATGCTGGAATACTTTGATGAACCTGAAGCAAATGGAGCAAAAAAATCACCTTGTGAATACACTTTATAAGGCAGATTTTCGTAGTTCGAATTTTGCAATTCAAATTTCCAAACATCTTTTGCATTATCACTCATTACAATTCCAACCTCTGATAATTGTGTCGAAAGTTTCTGCAATTTATCCATCAACACCTTTGCATAAACAGCACCACTGGCACCGGTTATTGCAACAACCAATTTTTGCTTTTCCATAGTTTATAGTTCATAACGCAACATCAAATACATAGCTGTATTGTATTGCCCACGGTTTAATTTATACTGTATACCGCTATAATGATTTCTGATTGGAAGCAGCGAATTGCTAAAGCGCCAACTAGCCAAAAATCGTCCACCCAATTTATACGAAACACCAGCACATACACTCACTTCTGTTTTTTTAAATGGCCGCGACTCTGGTGAACTAGCAGGAAATTCACCCAATATATCTCGCACTTTGGAATGAACCAAATACCCAAGTGATGCGCCCATTTCAAGCATCAGTTTCTTCCGTTTCAATTTGTATAAGAGTGGGACTTCTATATAATCTACTTTTAATTGATAAAAGGCTTTTCCCTTTGCTAAATCTTCTCCTTGCTGACTTCCCTTTTGCACATATATCATTTCCATCTCAACAAAACTACTATCCCTTACCCGCAAATTAACCGCAGCTCCACCCATAATTCCTACCTTATGAAATCCTCCTAAATTATCGCCCGAAACCTGACTTGTAGTTGCTCCAGCTAAAAATGCAAGCTTAAAATTTTGCGCCTCCATTTTTGTAGAAATTGCTATTAAGAACAAAAAGCTAACTAATTTGTATAACATCAATAACTAAAATTTGTTTGTTTCGATTTGCAAAATTGAACTTGCTACACTGCTTAAATCTTGTTCAACCTTCAACTCTTCCCGTTCAGTAATTCCAATTACAAATTAAACCAATTCTAACAAACAAGCGCCTATTTTAGAAGTATAAAGAATAAAAACAATTCAGTATTTACCTCTAAAACACACTGAACATGAAAACACACAAACAACTTCTCTACTTTGCGCTCCCTTTGTTTTTGCTTTTCACTTCAAAAAGTTTTGGGCAAAATTACAGCTATAAAGGAATGTACGTGTATACTTTAGATTCAATTCTAAACGATGCCAGTGGTAAAACACAAGATGTATTATTACGCTATTGTCGCGACAGCTCAATAAATGCACTTACATTAAGTGTTGGTGCTCTTAATTTACATACCAGCCCAAGTTACGTTACTAAATTGTCCTCCTTTATGAAAAAAGCTAAAACGCGTTATGGTATAAAGTACTTTTCAGCAGTTTTTTCTGATTACAATACTTTAGTTAACGAAATTCACTTCTATCAAAATAGCCGCACAGATACACTCGAAAAATTTTCGTACTACAATTACGAATTTGAGTACTGGAATAATAATTTTTACACTTCAACCGGAACCGGTGAAACGGATTATTGCACTAAATATTTACAACCAGAAGGATTTAGTTGCGATTCAGTGGGAGCTTGGAATTATTTCAAGAAATACATAAAAAGAGTTGACTCACTGGCTCAGGCCGATAACATTTTATCCTCCTTATACATCGGTGTAAAAAGTAAAGACACCTTAAAAAATCGCTTTATCGCAAACACCGTTGATTTAATAATGATAGCGTGTTATAAATCATCCCCTACAGATTTATATCAAACCAATACAACCGGTAAGTTAACAGCCTTTTCAAAAGCAAATCACAAAGTAAATGTGATTCCAATATTTAGCAGCTTAAGTCAAAGCGCAAGCGAAAATTTAAAAATTTGGTTAAAAGTTCCACCTACCGGGAAACACGCTGAATCCTCTGCAATGCCCTATTTCATGAGCGAATACAACGATCCCGCAAATTTGAGCACAGCAGTACGTAGCAAGCTAAACATTATAGGATATCAATGGTTTAAATATGGAGGAATGCCTAAAGATTCAACCTTTACGGCTATCACGCTTACTCCAACAGGTTTAGGAGCAACTCCTTCCAACACCGGGGCGACACTCTCTTGGTCAACAATTTCCAATGCTACACAGTATACAGTTTGGTATAGTCCTGCAACTAGTTTTAACTGGACTAAAACCACAGTAAACTCAGCTTCTGTCGCAATCAATGGACTAACCTCAGATAGTCCTTATCAATTTTTAGTTTATGCAAAAACCAACAATGGAACTACTGCCAGTTCTCTTGTGTATCACTTTACAACCACATCAACTCAAACTACAAATTGTGCACAAGCTACTGGTTTATCCACAACTGCAATTGGTGCAACAACGTGTATTTTAAATTGGAATACGGTAAATGGGGCCACCTCTTATACAGTAAGGTATAAAGCGACTACAGTAAATACTTGGCTTACACTTGCTGTTACAACTAACTCAATTGCGTTGAATAATTTAACAGCCAATACAGCTTATGAGTTCCAGGTACAAACAAATTGCACAAGTGGTAACATTAGTGATTATACTGCTTCCACTCTATTCAACACAACTGCGCTACCTTGTTTAGCACCCGGAAATATTGGATCGAGCTCTATAACTTCAACAACTGCTACTATTTCATGGACTGCAGTCACAGGGGCAAGCAGTTATGCGCTTGAATATAAAACCTTGACCGGAACTACCTGGCAAACATTAAATACTACAGCACTAAACAAACTGATAAGTTCACTTAGCGCAGCAACAACTTACAATTATCGTTTGCAATCAGTTTGTAATACAACGCTAAGTGCATACAGTAGCAATTATCAATTTACTACCTCTACCGCTGTTTCAACATGTGCCGTTCCTACCGGTTTAGCGGCGAACTCTGTATCCTCAACTTCAGCGCTCATAACTTGGACAGATGCTGGAGGGGGAACAACTTATAAAATTCAGTACCATAAATTAGGCTCATCGGTTTGGACTTCCAAAACTGTTAATGGACTTTCTTATACGCTTAGTTCATTAAAGCCTTCTACCAATTATGAAGTAAAAATTCAACGTATTTGCAGTACGAATTTAAGTAGTTCTTACAGCAGTTTATTGAGCTTTAAAACACTTAGTTCAGCTGCAAAAGTTGCCGCCAAAACCACTGCATTACGCAGCAATCAAGGAATCACACTACAATGGAATGCAAATGACGAAGTTTCAAATGGCTATTATTTACTTGAGAAATCGGAAGATGGAATTGAATTTGAACCTTTTCGAAAAATTTTAGCAGAAGCTGATCATTTCAATGGTTCAATTTACGAAATTATCGACGATAGCTATGTGTACGAAGTTCAACAAAATTCTGTTTGGTACAAACTTTCATTAGTTGATGAAAATGGAAATCAACTGGAGCTTGATATACTAGAAGTGAAACCAAGAAACGAATTTGAAAATATATTTAACATCTTTCCTAATCCTAATTCCGGAGAACAAATTAATTTGACATTACAGCTTCAACAAAAAGAAGAACTGTTGGTAGTTTTAATCGACATGTTAGGAAATCAAGTTTATTCAAAAGTGATCATTACAAACGACAACGGATCAGTGGCAACTGCAATAAATCCTTCACAAGAGCTTGCAAAAGGCTGTTATCAGGTAATTGGCTATTCTTCTACCAAAATTTTGAGTCAAAAACTAATTATTCAATAAATCGTTTAACCCTTATTTATAAAAGGAACCCGAAAGAGTTCCTTTTTTTGTGCATTATGGTAAAATTGGCTTGTGTAACCGTATTAAAAAATTTACCTTAGCTTCCTCTAAGCAATATTAAAGTGTATGAAGGTTGACGTAAGGAAAAAAGTGGGTAGCTATACCTGTAGTTTATTTATTTTCCTGAGCTTATTTTTTTCAACAAGTACAACAGCTCAATTTTACAATGGGCTGCAAATGGAATTCGGTAAAAACAGAATTCAATACAACGATTTTTTGTGGCAAAGCATGAAGTTTGAAAAGTTTGACACCTACTTTTATTTAGGAGGAAAAGAACTTGCTGTATTTACAGCCGAAGTGGCGCAAAAAAACATGGAAGAGCTGGAAAAACTTTTTGATTATACCATCGACGAAAAAATTCAATTTGTGGTGTATAATAAATTATCTGATTATAGACAAAGTAATATTGGTATAGGTATTAGTGATAATTTTAATATTGGAGGCCAAACCCGTCTTGTTGGATCAAAAGTGATAATTTACAATGAAGGCGATCATAAAAAACTTGAACAACAAATTAGAGCAGGAATAGCGGATGTGCTGATGAGCCAGATTATGTACGGTGGTAACTGGAAAGAAAAACTCCGAAATAGCACCTTGTTAAATTTACCAGATTGGTATGTAAAAGGATTGATTCAATTTGTTGCCGAGGACTGGAATCCGGATATTGATAACAAAACAAAGGATGGCATCATCACTGGGAAATTCAAAAAGTTTAATCGTCTTGAAGGAAATGATGCACTGAATGCAGGACATTCACTTTGGAATTACATTGCTCAAACCTACGGTAAATCGGTAATTCCAAATATTTTATACATGACCAGCGTAAGCAGAAATATGGAAAGCGGGTTTTATTTTGTTATCGGAACTTCATTAAAAAATCTATTCCGTGATTATCAAAATTATTACGACAGTAAATATATCTTAACCGAGAGAAGTACACTTAGTCCGACAAAAGAATTTAGTGGAGTTAAAAAACCTAAACAACAAAAAAAAATTACCCAGTTTAAAATCAGTCCCGATGGAAAATTTGCCACTTATGTTACCAATCAGATGGGGCAATACAAATTGTATTTGTACAATTACGAAAAGGAAAAATCAAAGAAAATACTCAAAGTTGGTAAAAAACTTGAACGCATCAACGATTACTCTTATCCAATAGTTACATGGCATCCCACCGGTTCATTGTTGGCAATTATTACCGAAGAAAAAGGGGAAGTTATTCTTAGTTATTATGACATAGAAAAGAAGGAAAGATTAAAACGACCTCCCTTGTATGATTTTGACAAAGTGCTTGATATTGCTTATTCAGACGATGGTAAAAACATTGCATTCTCTGCAGTAAAAGATGGAAGCACTGATATTTATAATTACATTGTTGCTGCAAATAAAGCAGTTCCAATAACTCAGGATTTATTTGACGATTTGAATCCTCGATTTATTAATAAATCTACTCAACTTATTTTTTCCTCAAACCGCAACGATGATACTTTGCGCATTGGCGACAATTATCAAAAACATCCCCCAAGAGCTACACACGATTTGTTTATTTATGATCTTGTAAAGAAGAATACAAACGTTTTAAAACGATTTACCAACAGCCCCGATATAAATGAAAAAATGCCTTCTCAATTTGACAAAAATCGAATCACGTATTTAGGCGACAACAATGGCATTCTTAACCGTTACCTTGCTCAATACGACAGTAGTATTAGTTATGTAGATACGACTGAACATTATCGTTATTTTACGGTAATTAAACCTATCAGCAACTCTTCTCGAAATATCTTAGAATACGATATAAATCCTGAAACTAAGAAATACTCTCAAATTGTATTTTACAATAACCGCTACCGGCTTTATGTTGGACAGGAAGCTGATTATAAATCGCAAAGTGATTTGAAATTATATTCTCCTAAAACAATCACGCCAACAAATGAATATGCAAATTCAGATACATTAATTAAACCTCGTAAGCATATTAAGCCGGTAAAAGTGTATGTTGAATCTGATGACAAAAAACTACAGCCGGGCCAAATTGATATCAACAATTATCGCTTCGAATCGGAAGGAACTTCTGTTGCCAAAGAACCATCTAAATCAGTTGAAAACTCAAACAAAGTGTTGATTAAAATTGGCGCTGAAAAAGATTCTGTGCAAGCACCCAAAACTACATTTATTACCAATCAAACCGTTGAAACTAGTTCAATTGTTGCAAAGTCTGAATTTATTATTCCCAAACAACGCAACTATAATTTGATTTTTAATGTTGACCAAGTGGTGTCTCAACTCGACTATGGATTTATTAATTCAAATTATCAAAAATTTACCGGTAGTGCCGTGTATTTCAACCCTGGTTTAAATGGATTAATAAAATTAGGAATAAGCGATCTTTTTGAAGATTATCGATTTGTAGGTGCAGTGCGACTTTCAGCTGATTTAAAAAGCAATGAGTATTTTCTGAGCTACGAAAACCGGGTTAATCGTTGGGATAAACAGTTGGTTTTGCATCGCCAGAGTTTTCCTGTTGTGCGCAATTCCGGTGCTCCAAAAGTATTAACTCAACAAGCGAAATATTTGGTTAAATATCCATTTAATGAAGTGGCTAGTGTACGTGCCAGTGTTGCTTACCGTAACGATCGATTAACTTTTCTTTCGACCGATTTGCAAGGATTACAAGAACCTACTCAATATGAAAATTGGGGTATTGCCAAGTTGGAATATGTTTTTGACAACACTATCAACAAAGGCTTAAACCTCTATAACGGAACCCGCTTAAAATTGTTTGGTGAATACTTCAATCAATTAAAGCAAACCGAAGTAAATATGGCTGTACTTGGTTTTGATATCAGAAATTACAAAAAAATTCACCGTAATTTAATTTGGGCAAATCGTATCGCTGCTTCAACTTCATTCGGAAAACAAAAATTGGTGTACTACTTAGGTTCAGTTGATAATTGGCTAAACATAGGAAAATACAGCACCTTTAATGAAAAACAAGCCATTGACTATTCCCAAAATTATGGCTATCAAACCCTCGCTACTAATCTTAGAGGTTTTAATCAAAACATTCGCAATGGAAGTAATTTCGCTGTAATCAATAGCGAATTGCGTTTCCCTGTTTTCAACTACTTTTTTAATCGTCCCTTACGTTCTGATTTCTTAAACAATTTTCAAATTATTGGATTCGGCGATGTGGGTGCCGCCTGGACTGGTGTTTCACCTTACTCGAACGACAATTCTTTTAATACCGAAACTATTTCGCAACAACCCATTAAAGTTTTTCTAAAAAGCCAACGTGAACCAGTTGTTGGAGGATATGGATTTGGATTACGAAGCCGACTCTTTGGATACTTTATTCGCACCGATTGGGCTTGGGGCGTTGAAGACGGTGAAGTGAAACCCTATATTTTTTACTTGTCTTTTAGTTTAGATTTTTAACGATGCAAAAAAAATTACCTATGAATTCAATTTTAATTTTGCTTGCGATAGGTGCAGCAGCAGGTATGCTAAGTGGATTAGTTGGCGTGGGCGGAGGAATAATCATTGTACCTGTACTAGTATATTTTTTAGGTTATTCGCAGCACAGTGCACAAGGAACAACGCTGTTTTTATTTATGCTTCCGGTTGGATTGCTAGGAGTTTACAATTATTACAAAGTTGGAAATGTTGATTTCAGAGCTGCCTTAATTATTGGATGTACATTCATAGTCGGAAGCTATTTCGGTTCTAAAATAGCTCTTGCCATCGATCAAAATACTGTAAAAAAACTATTCGGTATTTTGATTCTTTTGGTTTCTGTTAAAATGATCTTTGGTAAATAAATTCCATATCGCTGTAAGTTTCTATAACCTCACGATATGAACTATTTCTAAAATGATGAACTCAACTATCCTGCTTCAAAAAATTAAAAAACGTTCATCCGAAATTCTTCCTGAAATAATTAACATTCGAAGACATTTGCATGCACACCCTGAATTGTCGTTTCAAGAATTCGCTACTTCGGAATATGTATGTTCCAAATTAGATGAATTCAAAATAGAATACACCAATGGTTGGGTAAAAACTGGAATTGTTGCGGTGATTAAAGGTAAAAACCCTCAAAAAAAAACAATTGCTTTACGCGCCGATTTAGATGCCCTTCCAATTTTAGAGGAAAACAAAGTAAGTTATTGTTCAACCAATAAAGGTGTAATGCATGCCTGTGGACATGATGTTCACGCTGCCTGCATGCTTGGTGTTGTAAAAATATTACAAGAGTTGAAAGACGAATTGGAAGGTACAATTAAATTTATTTTTCAACCCGGTGAAGAAAAATTACCCGGCGGAGCATCTTTACTAATCAAGGAAGGTGTATTAAAAAATCCTGAACCAACTACCATATTCGGACAACATGTGGCTCCTCAATTAATTTCCGGGAAAGTTGGATTTCGTTCAGGAATGTACATGGCGTCTGCTGATGAACTCTACCTTACAGTTATTGGAAAAGGCGGACACGCAGCGCTTCCGAACCAATATAATAATCCACTTCTGATTGCATCCGAAATTTTACTTGCTCTTAATAAAGAATTTAGCAATGAGAAATTGGTCTCGAATCAAAAACTGAATAACGATGAAGCAGTAATTCCAACGGTGTTAGCTTTTGGAAAAATACATGCTGAAGGGGCTACCAATGTTATTCCTGATAAAGTATTTATTGAAGGTACTTTTCGCACATTAAATGAAACATGGAGAGCTGAAGCACATCGTAAAATGAAAGAAATTGCAGCTAACATTGCTAAGGATTTAAAGGGTTCTTGCGATTTTAGAATTGAATTAGGATACCCATTTTTGGTAAATCACCCAGCCGTTACTCAACGCGCCAAAAACGCTGCAATTGCCTATTTAGGAGAACGTAATGTGGTTGAGTTAGACTTGCGAATGACCTCAGAAGACTTCGCATTTTATTCGCAATTAGTTCCTGCTTGTTTTTATCGTTTGGGAACCGGATTTTCGGATAATAGCCCAGCATTAAATGTACATACTTCCACATTCGATGTGAATGAAGATTCACTTGAAATTGGGGTTGGATTAATGGCCTGGCTTGCGATTAATGAATTACAAAATTGAGTAACAACAACACTACTAACCTAAATTAAGTCACTCAAAAAATTTATACTAGCCAATAATTGACCGTTACATTAAACTAAAAGCACAAACAATTGAACGGCAAATACCAAGTGAGAAATGAAATTTAAAATTGAACTAAAAGATACCCTTACCAAAGCACGAGCCGGAGAAATAACTACGGATCATGGAAAAATTCTCACTCCTATTTTTATGCCTGTGGGCACTGTAGGCTCTGTGAAAGCAGTACATCAAACTGAACTCGATAAGGATATAAAAGCTCAAATTATTTTAGGAAATACCTACCATTTATTTTTACGACCAGGGATACAAATTCTTGAAAAAGCAGGCGGTTTACACCAGTTCATGAATTGGCAAAAACCCATTCTTACCGATAGCGGAGGCTACCAAGTATATTCACTTGCAGGTACCAGAAAAATTAAAGAAGAAGGAGTAAAATTTTCATCCCACATTGATGGATCTAAACAATTTTTTACTCCCGAAAATGTAATGGATACACAGCGTAGTATTGGTGCCGATTTTATTATGGCTTTTGACGAATGCACTCCATACCCATGCGATTATCACTATGCTCGAAAATCGATGGAAATGACACACCGTTGGTTAAAAAGATGTTGCGACCGCTTTGATTCAACTGAACCAAAGTATGGCCATTCCCAAACATTGTTGCCAATTGTACAAGGTAGTGTGTATAAAGATTTGAGAACAAAATCAGCTGAAACAATCGCATCCTTTAATCGCGAAGCCAATGCAATTGGTGGATTATCGGTTGGTGAACCTGCTGAAGACATGTATGCGATGACCGATTTGGTGTGTTCGATTTTACCAAACGACAAACCGCGCTATTTAATGGGAGTCGGTACGCCTGTAAATATTTTAGAAAGCATTGCCTTAGGAGTGGATATGTTTGATTGCGTAATGCCTACACGCAATGCTCGCAATGGAATGTTGTTTACGGTAAACGGCACCATGAATATGAAAAATGAAAAATGGAAGGATGACTTTTCTCCCTTGGATGAAAATGGAACTTCCTTTGTTGATGCTTATTATACCAAAGCATACGTAAGGCATTTATTTGCTTCACAGGAACGATTAGCAGCACAAATAGCAAGTATTCACAACTTAAGCTTTTATTTGTGGTTGGTTACTGAAGCTCGAAATAAAATACTTGAAGGTACATTTGCCGAGTGGAAAAATAAACTCGTAAAACAAATGAGTGTAAGATTGTAGTAGTAATGAAAAAAATTGACCTATATATTATTCGCAAATTTCTAGGCACGTTTGTCTATGCTATTGCATTAATAATATTGATTACTATCATTTTCGACATCTCTGAAAAAATAGATGACTTCTTAGAGAAAAAAGCCCCTCTATCAGAAATAATTTTTACTTATTACCTCAACTTTATTCCCTATTTCGTCAATCTTTTTAGCCCCCTTTTTACTTTTATTGCGGTCGTTTTTTTTACTGCAAAAATGGCTTCCGATACTGAAATTGTTGCCATTCTAAGTAATGGAATTAGTTTTAAGCGATTGATGCTACCTTATTTTATTTCAGCCTTGGTGTTGGCAGTATTTTCGTTTTACCTAACCAATTTTGTAATTCCTCATTCAAATCAAAAACGTATTGCTTTTGAAAATCGTTATATAAGAAATGCTTTCAGAAACCGCGAAACAAACATTCACTTTCAAATTAAACCCGGTGAATTTGTATACTTCGAAAGCTATAATAATATTGATAATGTGGGTTACAAATTTGCGCTTGAAAAGTTTAAAGACAATAAACTCACCTATAAATTAATGTCAGATGTGATGCGATGGGATTCCATTCATAAAAATTGGATCATTGAAAATTATTACCTGCGGAAAATAAACGGTATGAATGAGAGCCTTACCAAAGGCTTTAAAATGGATACAACATTTACGTTTGGACCTGAAGAGTTTGTGAAACGAAATAGGGATGTAGAAACAATGAATTGGTCGGAACTCAACAAATTTATTGCCATTGAACAATTGAAAGGTTCTGACGAAGTTCCTTTTTATTTAATTGAAAAATATCACCGTATTTCAAATCCATTTGCCACATTTATTCTTACGCTTATTGGAGTTTCCTTGGCGAGCCGAAAAGTAAGAGGTGGTATTGGATTACATATTGGACTTGGCTTGCTTATCAGTTTTTCGTTTATTTTGTTTTTACAAATCTCAACCACTTTCGCAACAAGTGGAAATTTATCACCAATAATTGCTGTATGGTTGCCCAATATTGTGTACTTGTTTTTGGGAATATACTTACTGAAAGCCGCTCCGAAATAGTTTTAACGTAAGGTTTCTTGCCAAATAAAATTCCCTTTGAAAGTAAGGCTTAGATCAATTTCAGCATCAAAAATTCCGTAAACACTACTTCCACTTCCACTCATGGAAGCATAAATAGCACCACGAGCATACAGTTGCTCCTTTATTTTGGAAATCTCTGGAAAGACTTTAAAAATGGTATCTTCAAATTGATTGTGCAGTGAATTTCTCCAACTTGAAATAGATTGTAGGCAACTATTTTCAATTGAGTTTATTGGATTTTTAGGAATTACATTTGAATAAGCCTCTTTTGTACTGATTGGAATATCAGGTTTTATTAATACCAAATATTTGCCTGATAAACTTAAAGGAATAGCTTCCATCTCGTCGCCCTTACCTGTTGCAAATACAGGTTGGTTATTTATAAAGAAGGAACAATCGCTTCCAAGCATGCGGGCATAATGATGCAATTCACCAAAAGATAAATTTAGCTCGAACAAGGAATTCAAGGCTTTTAAAAAAAAAGCAGCATCCGATGATCCACCTCCAAGTCCGGCACCAATCGGTATTTTTTTATGCAAATGAATTTTTACTGCCGGTAGTCGATAGTCCTTAGCCACCAAGTTATATGCTGCAATACACAAATTGCTGGACGCATCTCCGGGAATTGGTATTCCTGATGCGCTAAACGTAATCGCTTTTTCAGAATTCGGAGCTGCCAGTATTTCCAAAGTATCACATAAACCAATAGGATAAAAAACAGTTTCAAGATTATGAAAACCATCACTGCGCTTAGCTGTAATGGCAAGACCTAAATTAATTTTAGCATTCGGAAATACAATCACTTTGTTCTTTTTATTTACGTTATGCAAAACTATTAAATTTGAATTCATATGCAGCAGCAATTAAGCATCGCTTTGCGAAATTATTTTATACATTTGCTTCTATAAATTCTAACCAAAACACATGACTATATTAGATTTTGAAAAGCCAATTGGTGAGCTACTCGAACAAATTGATAAGATGAAAGTTGTAGCCGAAAAAAGTGGGGTTGATGTATCAAAAACTATTAAAGATTTAGAAGATAAATTAAGCGAAAAAAGAAAAGAAATTTATGGTAATCTTACACCCTGGCAGCGTGTTCAATTATCACGTCATCCTGATAGACCTTATACTTTAAGCTACATCAATGCCATTACTGATAACACGTGGATTGAGTTGTATGGAGATCGTACCGTGAAAGACGACAAAGCAATGGTAGGCGGTTTTGGAAGTATTGATGGTGAAACAGTGATGTTTATTGGTCAGCAAAAAGGCATCAATACCAAAATGCGTCAGCTCCGAAATTTCGGAATGGCAAATCCGGAAGGCTATCGAAAAGCATTGCGCTTAATGAAGATGGCAGAAAAATTTAATAAGCCAATTGTTACCATTATTGATACACCTGGTGCATATCCGGGTCTCGAGGCTGAAGAACGTGGGCAAGGTGAAGCAATTGCACGAAATCTGTTGGAAATGGGACAACTTAAAGTACCTGTTATCTGCATTATTATTGGAGAAGGCGCATCGGGTGGAGCTTTAGGTATTGGTGTTGGTGACCGCGTGTTGATGCTCGAAAACACATGGTATTCGGTAATTTCACCTGAATCCTGTTCGTCTATTTTATGGCGTAGTTGGGATTTCAAAGAACGCGCTGCAGAAGCTCTAAAACTTACTGCGAAAGACATGCTTGGATTAAAACTTATAGATGGAATTATTGAGGAACCCTTGGGTGGCGCGCATACCTTTCAAAATGAAGCGCATCAATTGGTAAAAACCGAAATTAAAAAACACTTAAAAGAGCTTTTAGCCATGAGTCCCGAAACTCGAATCGAACAGCGTATTGCAAAGTTCTGTGCAATGGGTGTTGTGGTTGAAAATTAATTCTTACCGATTGTAGTGCACCTGAAAATCTACAAGTGAATCGCTTGAATTTATTGTATTTAAAATACTACCACTGCTCAGATTATAAAACTGCATTGTTTTATTTTCTATCAGTATAAGTTGATTTCCTGCCACATCTAAGCGCATTTTTGTAGCAAATATGCCGGGTATAAACAAGGAGTAATTTTGTGGTGAATAACTGAATTTATAAATTCCATTACTTGCACTAACAATGTACTCGGAGCTGGAAATTTGTACTACCGAAAGTATTTTACCTCCTAATGAAAATGGGTAAGTATAGCTCAATCCATTTCCTGCTTTTTCGTATACACTTATTTTACCTGTATTTCCTTGATTGTAAAAAATAAAAAAATCACTCGCGTTTTTCGGAAACATTTCAACTACAGATCCCAAAAAATTAACCTCCTGAACCGCTGACCCAGCAGGTAAAGTATACAAAACTAGCTTTTGAGCTCCTCCAACAAATGCAACTTGTTCGGAGAGTAGATAATTTGAAGAAATACCTATTTTTTGAGGATAGTAAATTCCAGCAGCAGTGCTTGCATTATAAACAATTGCTCCTGTGTAATCAAATCCCTTAATAAATCCGGAGTTATAACTAACATAAATTACATTGCTCGAAGTAGAAATTGATCGAAAGCTAGGATAGGTGCTTCCAACCGGGAGTTGACTCCAATAGGTTGAATAATCACTCACATTTACAGATTGAAACTTACCATTAAATCCACCACAAGTTATCAGGTGATTGTATTTTGAATCCATGGCCGATCCTATGTAATCGCCATTCAGTGAATAAGCAAAGTTTGTTGTATTGGTTGAATCGAGTTTGTAAACGCTGTAATTCGCCTGATTGTAACCTATGAAAAATACAGCACGTTTCATTAATGCTAATTCCTGTAGGTAAATTTTTGTGAAATAACCTTTCTCATTGTTGCCATCGCTTGCTAGAATTGATAGAGTATAGTCTCCACTTAATAAAGCGGTATTTGATAATGGCAATATTTGCTCTACCAGTTGTTCATTATCCAGATCATGCAGCGTAATGGTAGAAAGCACTTGAATCCCATTTTCATCCAACAAAGCTATCTGTACAAATTCGATGGGCGATTCATCACTCACTGTAAACTTAACAGGAATTGACTCCCCTACTAAAAAAGTTTGATTTTGAAGCGGTGCAAGCACAGTAACAAGCGGAGCAGTTGAATCTTTATCCTTATTGCACCTGCAGGAAAATAGCAAGTTTGCTAGGAAAATATAAACAAAAACTATTTTAAAAATATTCAGCATCTAGTATCTACAAAAGATTTATCTAAAAAATCTCTTGTGAATTTACTGAATTATGCACAATCTGCAAGTTATCTTCCCCGATCATAATCTACCACAAGTTTTGAACTCAATGCTTGTGATTGACATGTCAAAATAAAGCCTTCTTCAACTTCTTTATCAAGCAATGCATAATTTACTTTCATATGCACTTTGCCTTCGGTTAATTTAGCTCGACAAGTACAACAAGAGCCCCCTTGGCAAGCGTAAGGCGCATCCAAACCTGCGGCCAACGCTGCTTCCAAAATAGTTTCTCCCGGTTTTAACTTTACTGTTATTTCGTCTCCATCACAAATAATGGTGGCTTCACTTTCAACAATTGTAAGCTCTTCTACTTCCTTTTGTTCTTCAACAGGAGCAGAAAAATATTCAACATGAATGCGTGTTGCATCCACCTTCTTTTCTTTTAATGCAGCTACAGCACCGTCCATCATTCCGGTTGGTCCACATATGAAATATTCATTATCACCCGACAAATCAATCCACTTATCAAGCAAATAGGTATTCTTTTCGAGATTCATTATGCCTTTATTTTCCGCTGCCAACTCATTCCCTCCTTTATTTAAAATATAAACAACCTTCAAACGATCCTTATTTGAAGTAGCTATTGCATCGAGTTGTTTTTTAAAAATTATAGAGGCTTCATCTTCGTTACCATAAAATAAAACAATGTTGCTCATAGGTTCTATTTGCAATACCGATTTCAAAATGCTCATCATTGGTGTAATACCACTTCCTCCTGCAAAAAGAACATAATTTTTCTTATTGGATTTTGACAAAGGAGAATGGAAATTACCCATAGGTGTCATTACTTCCAGCTTATCGCCCACTTTTAAGGTATCATTAATAAATCCGGAACCTTTTCCAAGTTTTACTTTTTTAACAGCAACTGCTAATTTCTCATTTAGTAAATCAGAACTGCAAATCGAATAGGAACGGCGAATTTCAACACCATCAACAATTAATTTAAGTGTGAGGTATTGCCCGGGCAAATAATTAAATTTTTCTTTTACTACTTCAGGAACATCAAATTCAATTGAAACACAATCTTTGGTTTCGCGATTAATATTGGCTACGGATAAGGAATAAAATGTTGACATACAGAAAAAGCTGTTGAAATAAATACGTTTAATAATCTATTTAAGCTTTACACAAGTTGCTTCAAAGCAATTTCAAAAGCAGTTTGAGTAATGATTTTTTTTGTTGAATTTTTGATAAATGTTTTGCGCAATGCATTATGAATACAGGTAGATGTATCGTCAAATATTGCCTTATCGGTAAGCATTACATCTTCTCCCATAAGATATGAAAATACGCGCGCCATTCCACAGTTGGCAATAAAATCGGGAATCAATGACACTTTTGAATCGGCATATTCAGCGATGGGTCCAAAAAATATTTCAGAATCAGCAAAGGGAACATTTGCACCACAGGCAACCACTTCTAAATTGTTGCACATTAAACGTTCCATTTGCTCTGCAGTAACAAGGCGGGATGCGGCTGCAGGTATAAAAATTTCGGCGGGTAAATCCCAAACACGTTTTTCCATTTCCTTTGCCGATAGCATTTTTTCGGCATGTAACTGATTCCCCTTTTTAGTAACGAATAAATGACGAATTTCTTCAAAGGTAAATCCTGCTTCATTAATCAATCCTCCGGTCCTATCTGATATCCCAATTATTTTTGCTCCGGCTTGCGCCAAATAAAAAGCTGCTGCCGAAGCTACATTACCCCATCCTTGTATAATAACTGTCTTGCCCTTCAATTCACCGCCATAGATAGAATAAAAATGCCTAACCGATTCAGATACACCATATCCGGTAATCATATCTGCAACAACATATTTTCTTGATACATCGGGCGACAACTCTTTATCCTTGATAACCAAACTTACACCTTCACGTAAATTTTGAATCTTTTGGGCTTTTTGCTTTTCATTCGCATGAAAATGTCCGTTCACTACACCTTCCTGAGGATGCAGTAGTCCGTATTTTTCTGTAATTGGAATTACTTCATGAATTTCATCCACATTCAAATCGCCTCCGGTACCGTAATAGTTCTTTAAAATAGGCGTTACTGCTTGATACCAGCGGTCGAGCACACCTTGTTTTCGACCATCATTCGGATCAAAATTAATTCCCGACTTGGCACCTCCAATGGCTGGTCCAGAAACCGTAAATTTTACTTCCATCGTTTTTGCGAGCGATTCAACTTCTCGTTTATCCAAGCCCTTTCGCATGCGCGTTCCTCCACCTGCAGCTCCTCCTCGCAAGGAATTAATCACTATCCAACCTTCAGCTTCGGTCATAACATCCTTCCACTCAAAAACAATTTGAGGGCGCTTGTTTTCAAACTTTTTTAAGAGTTGTTTCATCGTATTTTAAAATTTGCGCAAAGGTAGAAAAGTCCGCCTATCCTGCAGCTAATTTTTTAGTCACGATTTTTTTTTAGAATTGAAACTTTTTTCTTCCAAAAATTGTATAATTGTCACAAATTTGTGATTAACATTTTTAGTTCAAGATGAAAAAACCTGCTTCTACAAAAAAAGCTAAAACAAAAAGCGACAAAGATTTTGATGAATTAAGAAAGCCTGCAAAGCTTAAACCTATCAAATCGAAAGAACCTAAACGCATTAAAAATCCAAAACTCGATGATGAAGAATTGGATATGCTCGATGACGATTTAGGATTGGATGATTATGAAGGTGATTTGGATATTGAGGATGATGATTTTTAAGTCGCTCCTTATCTAACGTAAACACATCCACCAATACTGTCTGCATCAGCACCTGTTACTGATTGCAGACAATTTTTTTGTTCTCTAATTCTTAATACCCCTAAAAAAGCAAAAATAATGGCTTCCTTAAATTCTATAATTTGAGGATTCGGAATGACTAATTCTATTCCGGAATTTTTACGTATACATTCAACCAAAAATTCATTGTAAGCACCACCACCTGTAACAAGCACTTTTGCTACTTTTTTATTACCGGTAGTTCTTAATGAATTTGCAATTTGTAAGCCAATATGCGTATAAAAACTAGCTAACTTATCTTCTAAACTCAATGAAGTTGCATCTACTATTGGAAGTATATTTTCGAGTACCCACTCCTTTCCCAAGGACTTTGGGAACGACTTTTTGTAATACTTCAAACTGTTCAACTCTTCAACCAATTTAAAATTTACTTGGCCTTTTCTACCCAATATTCCATTCTTGTCGAAACTTAATCCCCTTTCCGCTACCAACTTATTAAGCACAAGGTTTACAGGACAAATATCGTAGGCAATTCGCTTCCCATTATTTTCGAAAGATACATTGGCAAAACCTCCTAAGTTTAAGCAATAATCATAATTGCCAAACAAATACCTGTCACCAATGGGTACAAGTGGAGCTCCTTGTCCGTGCAATGCTACATCGAGTCTTCGAAAATCACACACAGTTGTAAATCCAGTTTCTGCAGCAATTGCAGCTCCATTACCTATTTGACTAGTAATTCCTAGATCCGGTTGGTGAAAAACTGTATGACCGTGAGAGGAAATAAAATCGACTAAAATTTTATTCTTTCTAACAAATGCATTTATTCTTTTACCTGTAAAAACACCAAAGGCATGGTCCAATTTCACAAAATCCAATGCACTTGCAGTATCTACTTCAGCAAGCTGCTTTTTAAAAGCATTTGTGTAAGCAATTGTTTCAGAAGCCAGTAAAACAAATTTCCAATTCTTCCCCTTTTTTATAAATTCACAATACGCCAAATCCAGCCCATCTAATGAAGTTCCACTCATTGCTCCTATAACTTTATAGCTCGATTGCATTCGTTTTTAGTTTAATTTTTATTGAGATTTAACCGTTGATTTTTTTCCCTTTTTACTTCCGTAAAACATAACAAAGATTAGTATTTTTAATTACTTTCGCTGTCTCAAATAAAAAATTTACAACATGCTATTTCAGCTATCAGAAGAACAATTGATGATACAAAAGGCAGCGCGTGATTTTGCCAACGATGTATTAAAGCCCGGAGTTATTGAACGTGATGAACACCAGAAATTTCCTGCCGACGAAATTAAACAACTAGGAGAATTAGGATTTATGGGTATGATGGTTAACCCTAAATACGGTGGAGGCGGTATGGATGCAGTTTCATATGTATTGGCTATGGAAGAAATCAGTAAGGTGGATGCTTCCTGCTCGGTAGTAATGTCGGTGAATAATTCACTGGTTTGCTGGGGCCTTGAAACCTTTGGTAATGAAGAACAAAAAAACAAGTACCTTATACCATTGGCGAAAGGTGAACAAATTGGAGCATTTTGTTTGTCTGAACCAGAAGCCGGCTCGGATGCTACTTCTCAACGCACTACAGCTGTTGATAAAGGAGATTACTATTTGTTGAATGGAACCAAAAACTGGATTACAAATGGAAGCAGTGCCTCTGTATATCTTGTGATTGCTCAAACCTATCCTGAAAAAGGACATCATGGTATAAATGCTTTTATTGTTGAGAAAGGGATGCCGGGTTTTATTGTTGGTGCCAAAGAAAACAAATTAGGTATTAGAGGTTCTGATACCCATTCATTGCAATTTACGGATGTTAAAATCCCAAAAGCGAATCGTATAGGTGAAGATGGCTTTGGATTTAAATTCGCTATGAAAACACTTACTGGAGGTAGAATAGGAATTGCTTCCCAAGCTTTAGGTATTGCTTCAGGAGCCTATGAATTAGCGCTTGCCTACTCAAAAGAACGCAAAGCTTTTGGAAAAGAAATATCTCAACATCAGGCTATACAATTCAAATTAGCTGATATGGCTACGGAAATTGAAGCGGCCCGTATGTTATGTTTAAAAGCTGCTTGGTTAAAAGACCAACATAAAGATTATGCTACTGCCAGTGCTATGGCTAAAGTATTTGCTTCACGTGTAGCTATGTGGGTTACTACTGAAGCTGTTCAAATTCATGGAGGCTATGGTTTCGTTAAAGAATACCATGTTGAAAGATTAATGCGAGATGCAAAAATCACCCAAATTTATGAGGGCACAACTGAGGTTCAAAAAATAGTTATCTCACGAAATATACTCTCGTAATAATATTATAACAATGTCCTTAATTCATGCAGAGAGTGAATTTCATAACTCACTTTTTCTGCATGAATTTTTTTTTGCGGATTAAAAAAAACTTGATCCATCCCAAAATTCCTTGCTCCTGCAATATCTTGAGCTAAACTATCACCAATCATTAACGATTCTGAAACTGTTGATTGAGTCAAGCTTAATGCATATTCAAAAATTTCCGGTTCGGGCTTTTTACAATTGGCATCTTCTGAGGTAATGATATGCTTAAAAAAAGGCGCTAAATTCGATTGTTCTAACTTAATATATTGCACTTCATTAAATCCATTGGTAATAATGTGCAAGTCGTAACGTTGCTTTAGGTATTGCAATACTTCTAAAGCATGAGGAAATAAATTTTTCTTTAGTGGGCTTTCCCTTAAATAATATTCTCCTAATTTCAAAGAGAGCTCATAATCATTGATATTGAACTCAAGTAAAGCCTTGTGAAAACGAGTATTTCTCAAGGTTAGTCTATCAATCAATCCCTTGCGATAGTCTTCCCATAATTGCTCGTTTATATGCTCATAACAACTTATGAAAGCCTTTTCCGAAGGGATGCCTATATCAATCAAATTATAAGCTGTTATTAATTCGCTTAGAGTTTGATTTGAGTTACTTTCAAAATCCCACAATGTATGATCAAGATCAAAAAAAATAGTTTTGTATCGCATTAAATAAAGGCTTGTATAAATAATAGGAAGTTGCCGACCAAAAAACCACTGATCCTACTAAATAAAGATAAACTCTTTTCTTAACCTTGAAATAACGCAAAGCTATAAAACTACCTATTGGTATAGATAAAAGTAAAGGCGTAAGAAATGCTATACCCAATAATCCAAACCGTCGCTTTGTTTGAACTATTAACTTATTTTTTCGGGTAAATTTCCGTTTAAAAGGAGAAATAATTTTCTTCCTTTCTCTTCGCTCCTTCAATTTCAATATTAAGTATTCGCTGCTATTTACAAAAATAAACACTCCCAAAAATCCTCCTGAACAGGTAACCAAAAACGATTTATAAAATGGGAATCCAAAACCTAAAGCCAGCGGTACACTTCCTAAAACAAATTTTACCGTGCTCAATAAAAACACAGCTATAATCTCAACCATCTCATTCATAAGTGTTGTATTTGACTTTTACTCCTGAGACTTTTACTAAACTATTTTTCATACAAACGTTAATTGGTATCGCGAAACCTAATGCTATTATGATTTCACACCAAAAGCTAAATCCCCTGCATCTCCTAATCCTGGAACAATGTAAGATTGTGCTGTCAGTTCTTCATCTACAGCTCCCATCCAAAAGCTAACATTTTCGGGCAAGTGAAGTTTCGCATAGTTAAGCCCTTCGCTACTCGCTATTAAAGAAACTATATGTGTATGCTTGGGTTTGCCCTTTTTTAAAAGAGCATTAAAAGTTAATACCATTGATGTGCCGGTTGCAAGCATTGGATCGCATAAAATTAAAATACGGTCTTCCAAATCAGGACTAGCAAGGTATTCAACTTGTACATCAAAAGTTCCATCCTTATGGTGTTTTCGGTAAGCCGAAATAAACGCATTATCCGCTTGATCAAAATAATTTAATATTCCTAAATGCAAGGGAATACCTGCTCGCAATATTGTAGCAACAACAGGTTGTTCGGCTAATCGAGGAACTTTTGCTGTTCCCAATGAGGTAGTAACCTCCTCGGTAACATAGTGCATTTTTTTACTTATTTCATAGGCAAATATTTCTCCCATGCGTTCCATATTTCTTCTAAATCGCATGCGATCACTTTGAATTTGTTCATCCCTAATTTCAGCGATAAATTCGTTGAAGACTGAATTCTCATTCCCAAGTATTTGAATCATATTACCGGTGTTTTAACTTGTTTTTGCAGGCAATGAAGTTAGCTAATAATTCTAAAGCTGCGAAGAACTATTTTTGAATTTCTTAATTTTTTTGTGAATCAACGCATTTCAATAAAACAAAGTATTTTATCCAAAAAAAGGTAAAAAAAAAAGTCCTGCAACTATGTTGCAAGACTTTTTTTAGAAAAAGCAATGCTTATTGCTTACTGTAGGTAACAGTTAGTGTGTAAATTACTCCGGTTCCCAAATCCAT
>Ga0075163_10000179_pt1 | contig 74718 bp, 61 predicted proteins | sample JI1023141ADNA_FD_71478 | JGI IMG/M metagenome (GOLD analysis project Ga0075163, IMG submission 71478) | Wastewater effluent complex algal communities from Wisconsin, to seasonally profile nutrient transformation and Carbon sequestration -... | ecosystem: Engineered > WWTP > Effluent > Algae... | reverse complement strand
GATTTCCGAAACGGCAATGCATTCAGCGATAGGATCGACGTGGGATTGCACGCTCGATAGAGCCGAGAAATTGGGGCGGTGAGTGCAGCGAACAAAGCGGTATACATGGTGCCAGGCACCAAAAGTGTATTCGCCTTACAGCGAGATTCGGTAAGGAGCCAGCCTACTGCGGGATCGTTATGCCCATGGCCACTCCCTTTTGCAAAGAGTATCGCCGGATTACGTCCGTATGCTCTTTCAAGAAACCAGCCAAAGCAACCTGAGCGTTTCGATTCATGCATCGAGCCCTTTTCCTGCAAAAAGTACAAAATCTTCCTTCTCCTCGAATATGCACTATCCATTTCAAGGATGGCAATTTTCTCCTTTTTGCTCGTCTTCCGCTAAATTTCTTCGTACAAAACCAATCGCGGTACGTCATTTAGGGCGTAAACACATTCGCGATGTACGGCAGAACCAATGATGATGGATCAAAACACTCTCAAACGCATTCGCGATGGCGATGCCAAAGCTTTCGAGCAGCTCGTGTGTACTTACCAACATGAAATGCTATGCATCGCTGCGCGCATCACCGGCCAAGTAGCGGATGCGGAAGAAATAAGACAACTCATCTTCGTACGCATTTGGCAATCCCCAGAGAAGCTACCCCATCCGGACATGTTTAAGGCGTGGTTACGGCGGTGTGTTGTGAACGAATCGATCTCCTTTATTCGCCAACAGCGTCGTAAAAGGGAAGGGCTACTGAACGGCGATGTCGAAGACCAACACGACGCAAATACTATGGCCGAAAAGGAAAGTGATGCTCAACATCTTCGCCAGGCCCTGAATCAACTTGAGCCGGAACAACGCGCCATACTTTCACTAAAATTCGATCAACAGATGGCCGTTCGCGATATCGGACTCGTCCTCGAACAGCCCCACACCACCATTCAGTCGAAACTCGAACGAGCCATCAAGGAACTGCGTTCACTCGTATCAAACGCGCGGAGGAGCCGAGATGCCCAACGACCCAGTCCACGATAATGAAATGGAAACATTACACAAGTTATTTCAAGACACTCGGCCTGCAGATATGGGAGTCGACGTGGCTGCGATTATCGCACGGGCAGAAGAAGCGGATGCCCAATCGATCCAGTCATTTACTCATGGTTTATCTTCCCGAAAGAACTCAATCCCTACGTCGATATGGAGCCATCCCATGACCATTCGCTCTGCCGCTTTGATTGTCGCAGCGGTACTGGTTTTTGCATTGTTTATCTTTCCGGCAACCTTAGGGGACAAGATCGCTTTGGCCCAAGTCAAAGAACGTATTGATGCAGTGCGCACCGTTCAATACGTTGAGACTTCGTTTGCTGAAGGCACCATCAGCCAATCCCCCAATTCGTTTGCAGTTTCAGAACCCAATTTGGCTCAAGCGATCGAGCGACGAGAACAGCAACTGAAAACTGCGGATGACAAAACGAAGGATGATTTAGAATTCGAATTAAGATTCATGCGCACTCTTCAAACAGAAAAGGCCGAACTGCTGTATGTCCGCAGAGTGCGAGTTAAGGGAAAACAACTGGAACGGACGGACCAACTTTTTCCACTTAGCAATTATCATGTTGTCCGGGATGCCCAGTCAGGTCTTACTGTTTCGTTCCACAAAGACAGGAAGCATAAAGAAACACTGACAAAACAGGTTGTCGTAAAAAACAACGGGGAACAAAAAGAAAGCGCTGTGGCAAAAATATCACCCAGCGTCGATTTTTTCGCTCAGTTCACCGCCTTGCCAACCAAAAATGTTGAGCAACTTCCAAGCAAAGTCATCAATGGAGTGAACGTCATTGGATTGCGTACATCGGAAAAACAAGCAGGGAATACGTGGACTCGTACCTATTGGGTAAACGAACAAACCAAACTTCCTTATGAAATTTGGTCCGAGTTGTATCGAGGGACGCAGTTAACGCAACGCTGGGTGATAAAAGATTTTGTGTATGACGCTCCTCTTGACGATGATCTTTTTAGTACCGAGACACCAGCTGGTTATACATCCAGCGAAGGGACGATTTACGGCATGGAGTCGAAATAAGAAAAGGTGGGGTGGATTGATGTGGGGTGGGGCTTCGACCCAACCCACCAGAAAAAAGGCGACGGCCATGAGTGTTTAATGTGGTCCGGGCCGGAAGCACAACCTACATTGTGCACCTGGGATGACGAATCGCCGGGAAGATGGGCGATTTAGGAAGGAATTGATCTAGCAAGACTACTACGTTCCAACGTATTCGCATTGTGTGCAAAAAGACACTAAGCGAAGGAGCGTAGCAGTGCGATCACTATCAGAAAAATGAGAAGCTACTCCAAGATCAAGTTATGCTTCTGACCTGCCAAGTTGGGACGCAAACAACGCAACCAAAACTCAAGTGCCTTCTTGGTCATCAGTTTGACCCCAAGTTAATCGCTGTCTGTTGTCGGCTATGCCTCATCACTGGATTTCGCGCTGTCCCCAAGGTACTGGAGTGCATTAGCAAAGCGTACAACCTGGGGCTTGCAATTCCTTCGCACGACGCTGTCCGAAATTGGAATTGTCGCAATGGAGTAGCAATACTCACCGAGACCAAGCGAGCTACTGATTGGATTTGGCTGGTTGATCACAGCGTTCAATTGGGGCAAATGTCCGTTCTTGCAGTGCTTGGTATCCATGCTAGAGATGTTCCTAGGAAGCGAGCGTTAAAGCGTAGCGACATGACAGTATTGGGAATCATGCCCACCAACTCTCGCACTAAGCAAGAGATCGGCAAACAACTTAAAACGGTCGCCGATGAATTTGGAAAACCGATTGCAACTGTCTCTGATGGCGCACGTGAACTTCAAGAAGCGTTATCAGAAGTCCAAGAAAATCCTGAGAAAAGTGTGTGCTTGGACGATGTGAAGCACAAAATCGCTATCCTGTTGAAGAGAGAACTTAACAACAACAAGCGTTGGCAAGAATTTGAACGACATCTCGGAACCACGACATCCGCAATCCAGCAGACGGAGTTAGAACACTTACTTCCACCTAGAAAAAAGCAGAAGTGCCGGTTCATGAACTTTGACCATCTGGTGGATTGGGCGGTCAAAGTGAACCTAGTTCTGTTATCGGATCAGGCAACGCCTCGGATGCTTGAAAAGCTCGGATGGGTAGCTGGCTTTGTTCACGATCTTGTTGCTTGGCAAGAGGCTCGTGCGATGATGGGACATTGCCTGCATCAAACCAATACCCAAGGTACCCGGGAAGGTTCAACGGAACAATTAAGACAAGAGCTTGGCAAGTTGCCAGCAAATACACCCTGGTCCATCAAGATCCGCGAGCAGCTCATTGAAATTACCCAAAACAACGAGATGAAGCTTGAGAAGCTAACCCCAAAAGGCCTCGTCTTGCCATGTAGTACCGAAGTCCTCGAGTCCGCCTTCGGAAGTTTTAAGGTGCTCCAGCGAAACCACTGCCGGGGTACCTTTACCACCTTGCTAGCAACGTTTGCCACCCTGTTCGACACTTGCACCACCGAGAAAATTCGCGCCCGTTTCGCGAACGTAACCAACAAGAAGTTGAAAGCATGGATAAGAAAGGCTGGGCTAACTAACTCCACCCAGGCCCGACCCATGAGCACTCCTCGGTCAAAATCGCCTAAGTTGTTTGCAGAGACGGTTTAACGCAGTTTCGTCATCCCAGTGCCAGGCACCAAGTTTGGGGCCGGATTTTTTTTGAGCCTACCATTCAATATCAGCAATGCTAATCCTGAGTCTTGCCCATTTTGAATTTGCTATCATTACCATTGCCAAGAATTTGGTGCCAGGCACCGAGTTTTGCGGTTTTCGAGCGGTTTTGAGCCAAATTAGGGGTCCAGGCACCATGTTGGTCAGGGTTCCAGGCACCATGCTGGTCGATTGACCCGATGGTCGAATATTAGGATTCTTAATGGCAGATTCTGCGAAGCCCGATCATTTACATCGGGATATGCCAGCAATTTACTTTGCAATAGGATTGGGAATTGCCTTTGATAGCTCATGTGTTGGGCTCTGTTGGGCTGCTCAGCCTGAGCAGTCAAACATCCCCGCCAGCTGTTAACTTCTCTCAATCGGCCGGAATTGAAATCAACCAATCGTTTTCAAAAACGCTTAAGCCTAAGTCCCAGTAGAAAATTCTTCCTACATACGACATACCCAAAAACGCCTGATAACCTATCAAACTTATGCTAGTAAACGGTTGGGGGAGCTTCCATTCTGCCAGAACGAGATAGAGTTGTCTCAAACGTTGCCGTTGTTCAACACATCCAAGACAGCCCAATCAGAAACGACCGTTCCCTTTATGCGTATTACGAATTCTCCAACACAATTCGAAGACGCTAACAAAGAGCGTGCGCGTCATTGTTAACGTTGTTCAAGCACTAGTTCTGGCGTGGTCGTCAGCTGTAGATTATCGCTTTCTCACAAACCGGCGGCCACCGCAAAACACAATGAGATTTGCACAGTGCACATACTCAGATAGTTGTGCACCGTGGCCGCGACAAAAAAGTTCTAAGCGCACGTCTTCAAGGATAAAGCGATGTGCCTAACAGACTACCTACTATTGGCTCAGATCAACTCGTCGAGTTGACTAATCAAGTGTTGATAGTGCTTCAAAGCGACATCGACGGGTTCTGGCGTTGTCATATCGACACCAGCCTCTTTCAACAGATCGAGAGGGTCTTTCGAGCAGCCGCTTTGCAAGAATCGCAAATAGTCCTTCAGCTCCCGTGGCCCACCTTCCAGAACGCGACGCGACAAAGCAATCGCGGCAGCCAAGCCAGTTGCATACTTGTAAACGTAGAAAGCTCGGTAGAAGTGAGGGATTCGCAAGCACTCGAGCGAGAGCTCGTCGTCGATCTGGAAATTGGGACCGAAATAGCCCTCCAGCAAAGACCTGTATTCGCTTTTGAGCGAATTCGTGGTTAGTGGCTCACCTGCTTCAGCCATCTCATGCGTTCGCTTTTCAAATTCAGCGAACATAGTTTGGCGTACCATTGTTGCCCGAATACTGTCCACTTCATGATTGATTAAATAGGCCTTTTCTTCCTTGCTGCGGGCATTCTGAATCATGTAGTGGCTCAGCAACTGCTCGTTGAATGTACTAGCAACTTCTGCCACGAAAATCGTGTAGTTGTAATATTGATAGGGTTGTGTCTTGGCCGAGTAGTACGAGTGCATGGAGTGCCCAGCTTCGTGGGCCAGCGTAAACACATCATTCAGAACCTTGGGCTTGTAGTTCATCAGAATGTATGGATCGCCATCGAAACTACCACAGCTGAATGCTCCGCTCTGTTTGCCTTGATTTGGATAGCGGTCACACCAGCGCCCCTTAAGGCCCTTTTCAAGCACACGGCAATATTCGTTGCCAAGAGGTTGCAACGCTTTGAGTATCAACTGAACGCTATCGTCCCAAGAACGTTCAGATTCTTGAGCGGTCAAGATTGGAACGTAGGTATCGTAATGGTGAATGTCCTTAAGTCCCATTTTGCGGCGACGAATGTCAAAGTACCGATAAGTCGTTGGCAAGTGTTGACGAGTGGTCGCAATGAGGTTGTTGTATACGGAAAGAGGAACATTGTCTGGAAACAATGCAGCCTCCAAGCATGATGTATACTTGCGAGCACGGGCATAGAAGACGTCGTTGTGGATGCTGCCAATCAAGCAGGCTGCATAGGTGTTTTCGAAGGCTCCGAAGCCAGCATAGTATTTTTCAAAAGCCGCTTTGCGAATCGCACGTTTCGGCGAAATCATGAATTGCGAGTAAGTGGCGTGAGAGAGTTCTACTTGTTCACCCGCTTCATTCTTAACAACACCAAATTTCATGTCGGCATCATTGAGCTGGCGGAAAACTTGATTCGCTGTGGAGGCCATCTCGCCTTGCAATGAAAGAAGTTCTTCTTCTTTTTGAGACAAAGTGTGTTTTTTGAAACGAATGATTCGTTCCAAAAGCAAACGGTAAGGCTTGAGGCAATCGGCGGCCAGATACTCTTTTAGAGTGTTGGCTGGAAGTCCCAAAATTTCAGGGCGAAAGAACGAGCCAGCTTGTGCTAATTTCATGACGGTAGTTTGATACCGCGCGAACAGAGCTTTCGCTTCGTCGTTGGCTTGGTCTTCCGTCGTTCGAAGCTGGGCGTAAGTACCAACTCGCTCCGCGATGCGATCTACTTGCAAGTCGAACTTTAGAAACTCGGCAACTCGCTGTGCCGACTGTTTCATGGTTCCACGATAGGGTTCATATTGCTTCTGGAATTGTTCGAGTTTCTTTAGGTCACGTTCCCAACTCTGCACGTCTTTGTAGAGACTGGATAGGTCCCAGGTGTCTTCGACAGCAATTTCATTCCGAGTTGGTACGCGAACTGCGTTACTCATAGCATCCATCCTATCAAGTTCCAAAAACGAATAAATCCAAATAGCATGCACTAGTTAGCGGTTTGGATTCGCAAATGTTCCAAGTTCTGTTTTAGCGACACACCGTTACCAGGTTTGTCTGTTAGTTCGATCTGGCCCTTTTCCACGCGCACGCCATCAGCCAGATCTTCTTTGAGCAACACTGCTCCATCCAAATCGGCAAAATCGAGCAATGGTTTTAGCTGAGCTGCGGCTGAGATCCCGATACTTGATTCGGTCATACAACCCACCATGATCTTCAGTCCTAACTGTCGAGCCATCTCGATCATGCGACGAGCAGGTGTGACGCCGCCACATTTTACTAGCTTGATGTTGATGGCATGAAATCCGGCGGCGCAACGTTCAACCGATGATTGTACAGGACAGCTTTCATCAGCCATGAGCGGCAAGGGGCTCTGTGGTTTGAGTTCGGCCATGTCTGCCCAATGTTCCACCGGCAGAGGTTGTTCAATAAACTCAACCCCCAGTTGTTTGAGTTCGGTGGCCATAGGGACTACTTGTTCGGGCTTCCAGCCGCAATTGGCGTCGACACGAAAAGTTGCCGTCGTATGAGTTCGCAAGAATCGAATGGTCTCTAGATCATTCGGGGTTCCGCACTTAATCTTGTAAATGGGCCAACCTGGCATGGCCTGCATTTTGCGGAGCATTGTGTCTGGGGTATCGATTCCCAATGTATAACAACTTTGCGGGCCAGCCTTGGGATTCAATCCAAGAAGTTGCCATACGGGTTTCCCAAGTTTCTTGCCCCACAGGTCATAAGCAGCCATATCGAGAGCAGCTTGAGCAAACCGATTGTGGCCGAGCATAGGATCAAGCAGATCCCAGAGCGTCTCAGGTGTATCCCACTTCAGCGTTGGCAAGACTTGCTGAACTTGTCTCAGATCTTGCAGCATAGTGGGAATGGATGCGGCATAGAAATCATTCGATGTGGCTTCGCCGAAGCCTGTAAAATTACCATCGCTGAGCTCAACGATCATGGTGGGCTGCGAAGTGGCTGTGCCCCGCGCGATGGTGAAAGGATCGCGCAAAGGCAAATCGAATAAGTGAGTGGTAATTTTCACAAGGCACCTCATCTAACCACGATCAAACGGTTGAATCTACATTCCAAAGTTGCGCCAGCGTCCATCACGATAAAACTTTTCAGAAGCATCGATAAGGCGATCAGCTCCATCGCGTATCACGTCAACCACTGGAAGTCCCATATCATCCTCGATGCGCTGTGCAATTTCTTTGGCAATTTGTGGACTTACTTTGCGCCCGTTCATTCCAATGCCGATGATTTCACAAGGTTGGTGAATAGTGGCCATTGCCATGAATAATTCGGCAATGCTTCGGAGTTCGGGAATGGGGACGTGATCAATTCCGCCGACGGATGCTCGCCCCGCCTCGAAGCAGAGAATCAATGCGTGTGGCAGACATCCATGCAGCAGGCTCAATGTGACTCCAGAATACGATGGATGGACAATGCTCCCTTGCCCTTCCACAACCACTACCGAATGATGTTGGTTTTCAATGACAAGTTGCTCAGCAGCACCAGCAACAAAGTCGGCAACAATACAATCGAGCGGCAATCCCGCCCCAGCAATCATGATTCCCGTTTGGCCGGTGGCGATAAAATGCGAGTCGATACCTCGCTTTTCTAGTCCACGTGAGACTTCCAAACTCACAACCATCTTTCCGATGCTGCAATCATGGCCGACTGTATGAATACGCAAGCAATTATTGCTCAAGCCACGGCGTCGCGAGATCTCTTTGAAATGATTGCGGCGAACATCAATCAGGTGGACGCCCTTACGTTCGGCGGCTTCACGAAACTCGTGGTCGTCAAACATAAAATCGTGCAAGCCGCTGAGGACATTGAGCCCCTTATGAATGGCTCGGAGAATTATCGGCCGCCAAGCAGCAGGAATTTTGCCCCCCGGAGGCGCAATGCCGATGACCAAGGTGTTTGCGTCCGGCACTTCGTCCAACGAAGAAACAAATTTGAAGCCGTCACCTGCCCCCAGGTATGGAGCCACCTCTTTGCCATGCAGGTGGCTGTCAATTACTCCTACACATTCCTCTGGGCAATATCTCAATAATCCGGCAGCCGTTTTTGCGGTATGCGGATTGGAATGACCTTCTGTCAACAAAACCATCCGACGTTTCATTGAATCACCTCAGAGAGTGGGATACAGCGACAATAAATCTCAGCGATCCATTGTTGCAAAAAAAAAGGGCCTTGTGTAAGGCCCTCGGTGATTTCCGATATCGAAATCAGAATGATTTGTTAAGCAGAAACTACTTAGGTGTAATCGAACCTGGCTCGATGAGATCTTTGTAATTGTGAGCATCCATCAGCGTGAACCCCAGGAACAACGCGACGAATACTAAAGTTCCCAGGAACATGATGATATTGAAGGGCTTGTCATGAATCATGTGCATAAAGAACAGGATAACCAAAGCGGCCTTGATAGTTGCAATGGTTAGAGATGCCCAAATTTCCATATTACCGAGGTCCAAGGTTGACTGATACACAGTTAGCACCGTGAGTGCTAACAGTGCAAAAAACACAGCCAACAATTGCCAAATAGGCGATGGGTGAGCAAAACCGTGATGGCCATGGTGACCATGACCAGCCTGTGCGTGCCCGTCGGACTTCTCATGGTGTTCGTGTTGATTGGCGTGCGAGTGAGCCATTTTAGGAGCCTGAGTATTTACTAGTTTGATTTGAATCGCGGACCAAAAACTACTTCGCTAATCTCGATCAGGTGATCAAGTACAGGAGCGGGAAGAGATAAATCCAAATGAAGTCGACCAAGTGCCAATAAAGTCCAACATAATCCACTGGGCCGAAGTATTCGGAGTGGAATTGGCCCTTCGCAGCCTTCACCAGAACCCAAGTCAAAACACCGATGCCAGCGAGAATGTGAATCGCATGCACACCCGTCATGCAATAATAAATGCTAAAGAACAAACCAGCGGCGTTCGGTTTGTTTACGTCGGGCGAAATGATTTCATTGTCAGCGCTATGTGACGCCTCTGCATGACCATCTGCGGAGGCCGTTTCGGTGCTTACAGCACCATCAGTCGCTGCATGAGTCTCATCTTTTGCGTGCTCGCCATCCTTCGCGTGGTCTGCTTCTGAGTGGTTATCACTAGCATGAGTTTCCTCATGAGAATCCGATGCTGCTACGTGAGCTTTATCGCCATGCTCAGCAGCTTCACCCGACTCAAGGTACAAGCCTAAACCAACACCCAAGAAAAAACAAAGTGCACTAACTGACAATGGACCAGCGATCTGCTTTTGTACGCTATTAGCTGTAGCAACCGCTTGTCCGTACCAAGCGGTGAGAACCACCAGGAACAAGCCAGGAACAACCATGAAGTAGATAAGCCACTTCGATAAGCCTTCGTGGTGTTCAGGGTGAGCTACCTGAGGAACATAGAAACCAGCTGGTAACAAACCGAGGTCAATTTTATGGCTGTACTCTACAGCTTTAACACCCAAAAAGATCGCCGCGCAAGCGATGGTCATACCCGTACATGCAACCACGCCGCGATTTTGTCCGAGCATCGCACAGCGAACTGCCCAAGCCATAGTCAAGCTGCTAAAGAGAAGCACACCCGTGTTAATCGCACCCAAGGTTTCATTCAAGAATTGGCTCGAGAATGTCCAAATCTCTGGATGCAATGAGCGATACATGGCGTATGCGCAAAACATGCCGCTGAAGAACAGCACTTCCGTGATTAGGAACAACCAGATCCCGAGTTTACCGGAATCGAATTGTTGTTCGGCATCATCGAAATGGTGCGCGAGCCAGGCTGGATGATCATGATCGTGACCATGATCATCATGTCCATGGGAATGATTGTGAGTTGCATCTAATTCAGTAGCTGACATCAACTAGCCCTTCGCGAGCACTGGATTATTTATGGGAACCGCTCGCGCGGTCTTCCGGACGTTCAACGTAACCACCGACACGATTGTCGTACACCAACCGGCTGTAATCGTAAGGATCTTTAACCACTGGTGGACGGAGGAAGTTATAGAAAGGAGGTGGAGATTCGCAATGCCATTCAAGTGTGTCACCACCCCATGGGTTAGCTGGAGCCTTGCGTCCGCGGAACAATGAACTCAAAAGAACGCCTGCCGCGATGAACAGACCCATGCCAAGCACAAAGGCTCCGACTGTTGACATCTGATGCAAGAACTCGAATTCCTTGTCATATTGAGCATAGCGACGTGGCATGCCACGGCTTCCCATGACGAACTGAGGAAGGAAGGTGAGGTTAAATCCGATGAAGACAACCAAGGCCGAGATTTGACCGCCGAGTTCGTTGTACATCTTGCCAATCATCTTGGGCCACCAGTGGAACAAGCCGCCCAAGAACGCAATCAATGTTCCCCCCATCATCACGTAGTGGAAGTGAGCCACAACGAAATACGTGTCGTGCAAGTGACGATCGGTTGAAAGCGAACCCAAGAACAAACCGGTCAAACCACCGATCGTGAAAAGGAACAAGAATGCCAAGGCGTAACACATTGGGGTAACCAAGGATACGGTGCCTTGGTACATGGTAAACAACCAGTTGAACACTTTAATTGCCGATGGAATGGAAACCGTAAATGTTAAGGCACTGAAGATGATCGTGGTGACTTCAGCCATACCCGATGTAAACATGTGGTGGCCCCACACCAAGAATCCGAACAACGCGATCGCCACCGAGCTAAAAGCGATCATGCGATATCCGAAAATAGCTTTGTGGCTGTGTACTGACATCAATTCGCTAATGATTCCCATCGCTGGGAGAATCATGATGTACACGGCAGGGTGAGAGTAGAACCAGAAGAAGTGTTGGAAGGCAACAGGGTCACCGTTGTAAGCTGGATCGAAGATACCAATCTTCAATACACGTTCCGCAGCCAACAACAAAACGGTAATACCAAGAACTGGGGTCGCCAGAACCTGAATGATGGATGTCGAATAGGTTGCCCACAAGAACAAAGGCATACGGAACCATGTCATTCCAGGTGGACGCATCGTGTTAATGGTCACGATGAAGTTCAGACCCGTGAAAATAGAGCTGAAGCCGAGAATGAACACGCCCATCGTTGCCGCAACGACAGGTCCCTGTGTCAATGTTGAGTATGGGGTATAAAACGTCCAACCTGTATCCAAACCGGTTGAAAACAAGGCGACCAAGAAGAACGCTGTACCTGCCAGCCAAAGATAGAAACTGCTTAAGTTCAGTCGCGGAAATGCGACGTCTTTAGCTCCCAACATCACTGGCACCAAAAAGTTGCCGAGTGCTGCAGGAACCGATGGAATGATGAACAGGAAAACCATCACCGCGCCATGGAGCGTAAACAATTGGTTGTAGCCATCGTTGGAGAACATTTGCTCTCCAGGGAAGAACAATTCAGCTCGCAACAAAAGCGCCAAGATACCACCGAGCAAGAAGCTGGTTAGAATGCCGACCAAATACATCAAACCGATGCGTTTGTGGTCGAGGGTCAGTGCCCAGCTTAGGAAGCCTTTGGTATGCGTCAAATAGTTTGGATCAGGTCGATGAGACTGCGAATGTTCCGCAGTCTGGACGCTTCCGGGGGTGACGACAGCACTCATCTGTAAACTCCGACAAATATATGATTGCGGTCCAAAGCTCAGAGCAGTTTGCTTGAAACTGCTCCAGCTTGGACTACTTCAAACTCTTAATAAACGCGGTCAAAGCGGAAATTTCTTCTTCTTTTAGTTTACCCGCATACGAATTCATTTGGTTGATCTTCGCAGCAAAGTTCACTCGAGCTTGGGTCTGTGGATTCAAGATCGAATTGCGGATGTACTGTTCATCCATTGTAACCTTTTCGCCATTGGACATTTCCATCGAAGTTCCAAAACTTCCTTTGAAAGATGGGCCAACGACCAGAGAGCCATCAATGGAGTGGCAACCTTTGCAACCTTGGCGCTCGTACAACCACTTGCCCCACTCGATTGGGTCCTCGGGCGGTTTGGATGCTTCCGCTAGCCATGCATCAAATTGCTCTTGTGACTGCACCACAGTCAGAGCCTGCATCACGCTGTGCTTGGTGCCGCAATACTCAGTGCAGTACAAATCGAATGAACCCTCTTTAATGGCCTGGAACCACATGATATTCAAACGTCCAGGGACAATGTCTGTCTTGCAGCGGAATGCTGGAATGAAGAGGCTATGGATCACGTCTTCAGATCGCATGATTAGCTTAACAGGTTTGTTGATAGGCACATGAAGATCGTTGCTCAACGCACCGTTTGGATACTTGAAGCTCCAGTTCCACTGAGTGGCTTTCACTTCGATATCGTATGTTTCCGTGGGTGGTGACATCATGTCCAGGTAGCCGTAAACACCGCGAACAAAGATCCACACCGCAATCAGTGTTGGAATCACGGTCCACGTGATTTCTAACGCGTTGTTGTGTAACGCTTCAGGCGATCCCTGGTACCCAGGGCGTTGGCGAAACTTCCAAACGAAGTAAACCATTCCCGCCACAATTAGGACAAAAAAGACAATACAAATCCAGAGAATGGCATGGAAAAACCAATCCACTTCCGAGGCAAACGTGGAAGCTTGCTCAGGAAACCAGAAGCTGGCTGGTTCGTCTGCTAGTAACCAGGGCTGTATCATATATCCGTCCATCAAATTATCAGTGCTAGCTAAAGGTTATTGCTTGCTTGTTCTTCAATTGTTAACTCTTGGGAAGGCCGACGACTGGCAAACCAGAACGGGGCGGTGAATCCTACGAGCAACAGTACAAAAGCGGCAGCCGCCAAACTCAAAATCTTGTATCCAACTGCTGTGTAGCGATTTGACGCTGGGTCATAAGCCATACACCACAAGGCAATCGCATCCATCGAACTCCCCAGCTTACCCTGAGAGCCTTCCACCAGAGCCATATTCATGGTCACAGGATCGATGGAGGGGGAATAAAGATAACGTGTAACCATTCCTTTCGGCGACAGCACAATTGTCGCAGCCGAATGATTGAACCTTTTCGACACGGGGTCCCATGTGTACCGAAAACCAACTGTTTCGGTAATGGTTTTAATCGCCTCTTGTTCCCCAGTTAAAAAACGCCAACCTTCGAAGTTGGAATTCAAGCCAAGGCCGCCAACATATTTCGCTTTGGTGGCAGCCGCTCGAGTGGATTTTTCGTTGGGATCAATACTGATGGTGATTACTTGGAAATCGGTTCCCAACTTTAGGGAGTCGAATTTTCGCAGTGACTCAGTCAACCCATCAAGTTGAGCCACGCACAACCCGGGGCAATCGCTGTAATTGAGGGTCAATAAAGTGGTTTTCGAACCATCAATGAGGCTGCTGAGAGTTACTGGATTCCCGTTTTCGGCAGTAAAAACCAAGTTAAGTGGAATGCTTGTTCCGAGCTTTTCATCGATTCCAAACCCATCGAAGTTTGGAATCGGGCCACTAACAACGGGCTTCGCGTCCGTATTTTCCACGTTACCGTTAGTAGCTGCAAAGTTTGCATCTACCAAGATGGTCACCAGGACCAATGAGAACGTCAAAAGGAAACCGAATCGCTGTAACAAGGTTCTGTGATCGAAATAGTTGAAGGTTGCTGGTCAAACTAAAAATTTACCATTAGGTCTGTGCAGGTTCAGCTTTGGGCTGAGCCGACTCTCGCAGAATCAACTCCATCGCTTGCTGAATAGGAATCTCAAGGCGATTTACCTCTTCTGGTTTTTGCTTTGGGTCTGTTACGGGAAGTTGCTCTTTCACCCACTTATAACCGCTAAGTGACTTGTTTTGTTCACTCAACGTTTGGTTCGCTCTGGTGTATTCACTTTTGGCAAGCTTCTCCTCTTCCGCGCCGTATTCCATTTGGAAAGCGAAGGCTTGGAAAGCCAAAATCACGGCCAAAAGTAGACCGCAGCTAATGACTGTAAAGAATGCAATAAAGTTCGTATTTAGGTCGTCGTAACGTGCCATCGAAACTAGGCCTTATTAAACGATGATATTGTGGTAGGAAAGTGCTTCAGGAACGCGAGGATCGCGAATAGCAACCAAGGGTACGTTAATGGACTTCAGAAGCAGCATTGCCAAGAAGATAGAAACCATGCCGATGAAGCCAAGCAAGTGACCGACTAAGAACAACGATTCTACAGGGCCAGCGTTCGGCAAAATCAAGAAGCTAAGGTCGATCCAGTGAGCGATCAGTAACCAGCAGGCCCAGAAAAACAAACCAGTGCGGTGTCGGCGGACGTGACGCGAAAGTAGTCCAAGAAATGGAATCACAAAGTGACAAAAGAGTAGTATGACCGCAATGTAAGGCCAGCCGTTATCGGTGTTGATTCGAATTTGGTACCAAATGGTTTCTTCTGGGATATCGCCGTACCAATACAGCAAGTATTGCGAGAAGGAGACATAAGCCCAGAACATCACGAAACCAAACATGAACTTGGCGATGTCGTGATAGTTCTCAACGGTAACATACTTCACCAGTTTGCCATTGCGTTGCAGCATCATGCAACTGACCGCCAGCAAGGAGAAGAAAGCCAGCATGCTTCCAGCGAAAATGATCACACCGAAGATGGTGCTGTACCAATCTGCGTCGATTGACATGACCCAGTCAAAAGATGCGAAGGAGATCGCCAGTGCATAAAGCATAATCAGAGGACCGCTGAAAGCTTGGATTTTAAGAGTAATTTTTGCATCACCGGATTCATCTTGGCGACGTGAATTACTGTAAACAAAATAAGCAGAGCCAATAAATACCAAGAAGTAGACCAAAGAGCGAACTGCGAAGAATGGACCGTTGAGGAAACCCTTCTTGGCAGCGATCAAGCCTTCTGGTTTGTCGGTGTTCCATTCGTATAAGGAAACGCTGTTGGTCATCAGAACCATAACAATGATCGGCAGGAATAGAATGGCCATCAGCGGGAGAGTAGAAGCCATGATCTCTGCCAATCGTCGAACCGAAGCGCTCCAACCTGCACGACACAAAAATTGAACGAGCACGAAAAACAACGCGCCTAATCCAAAAGAGAGGCAATACATGTAGTTCGTGAGGTACGAATGCATGAAGAATTGAACACCGTCAGCTCGATTGCCTTCATTGGTGTTCAAAAAACACAAACCGACACTCAATAGCAGGCACACCGCTCCAACAGCGACCAGCACCGCTGGCATTACCTTCCAAGATGCTGGTAATGAGATGTCGTTACTATTCGTTTCGCTCGTCATAACTCGATTCTTTATTTCTGATTGAATCCAGATTGGATAGTTTCAGGATGTGCTCTTTTAAGGCATCGCCCTATCAATTATGGGTTGCCCAGTACGGCTCGTTCGCCTTCAGGTACGTCTTCAATCTTGGCGTTGCGGCTGCGTTGCAGAGCGCGAACGTACAAGGCAATTGCCCATCGGTCTTCAGCATTGATTTGGGAGCTGTAGCCTCCCATTTTGCCTTTGCCGTTGGTAATCGTGTGGAAAATGCGTCCGACAGGTTGTTGTCGGATTTTAGCATCGTGTAGGGATGTAGGTGGGGTCCAGTAGCCCTGCGCCAATTCAGCGGCACGACCCGCAACCAACCCATTTCCATCCCCCGTGATACCGTGGCAAGCGCCGCAATAAATCTCAAAACGTTGTTTACCACGAGCCATATTGGCTTCAGTAGCAACCCCTTCAGGGAAGTCCGTCAACCATGGCAATGTGTCAAGATTTACTTCGCCTGTGGCAGCGGCCGGTGCTGCTGCGGGTACCTGTGCAGCCGCGTCAGCTGGTTTCGCTGCATCACCTGCTGGTGGCTGAGTTGGGGCAGCCTCAGTTGCAGGTGTTGCTTCAGGAGTGGCGGGCGCTGGTGTGCTAGCCGGTGTTTCGGTTGGTTTTGCTTCTGCAGCGGGTGTCGTAGGTGCTGGTTCCTGTGGAGCAGGAGGTGTGCCCTCGTCAGGCGATCCTGCTGTTTCAGCTGGTGGTTGGCCTAAGGTTACAAAGCGAGTTGATTTGGCCGATTCGAGTGAAGCGACTTTCTCGGGATCGTATCCAAGGTAGTAGGAACCGGTCGGTGCGTATTGTCCGCGGGCGATAGTTCCAGTTACCTGGGGCCGAGTAACGCGACCATCGGCGAAAATCGTAGTCGTTTGCTGCGATTTCTTTTTGGGCTGGAAGTCCATATCCAGGAAGATATGAAAACGTGGTTCTTCGCTGCGGGATTCACGAATCAAATAAATCGCTGCGAGTGGAATCAATGAAAAGATAGCCAGCGTCGTGATGCCCATCCAAATCGGTTGAGGAATATCTGCTGAGCTTTCATCTTCCAAAACTTCTTCTAGCGATTCGGGATGTGTGTCCTTTAAAAGCTTGTGAACAGCATCTCGATTGTAGTAGCGATCCTTCGAGTCCACATAGAGGAAGAAGCGATCGTTTGTCGCGCGGTCGAATCGTGGATTGGTGAAAACTGGGTTGCTGAACTTTGGCAAACCATTGAGAGCCAACATACCCAAGAAGGTAGTGAAAGCCGAGAACAAAATGGTTAACTCGAAGCTCACTGGGATAAATGCTGGCCAGCTTGCGAAAGGCTTACCGCTGATGATGTAAGGATAATCAAATGCGTTGGTATACCATTCCATAAGCAACGCGGTGCAAGTTCCCGTCATCCCCGCACAGAGAACAATGAAGGGAAGAATCGTAGGCTTGATTCCCAACGCTTCATCGATTCCGTGAACTGGAAATGGAGTGAAGGCATCGGTCTTGGTGTAACCTGAATCGCGCAGTTTGCGAGCGGCAACCAGCAGTTGCTGTTCGTCTACGAATTCTGCCATCCAACCAAATGACTTGGGGGCGGATGGTTCTTTCTTGGTTTTGTGCTTGTGAGCCATGTGCGAACCAAATTATCCGATGGATCTTAATAATCGCTTGGGTAAAACCACAGGCGACAAGGAATATCAATCAAAGTACGAATTAGTGATGTGAACCGTGGTCACCATGTCCATGTTTTTCATGGTTTTGGATGGCCAAAATGCCCTTCACTTCAGACATTGCCACAATCGGCAAAAATCGGCAGAAGAGAAGGAAGAGAGTAAAGAACACACCAAAGCTTCCGAACAACATCAAACCGTCAACCCAGGTTGGTTGGTAGTATCCCCATGAGGACGGCAGGAAGTCACGGCTAAGCGAAGTGATCGTGATCACAAAGCGTTCGAACCACATACCGATGTTCACAAAGATCGAAACAACAACCATCAGGAAAGGACTGGTTCTAATCTTCTTGAACCAGAACAGTTGAGGCGAGATTACGTTACAGGTCACCATCGTCCAGTAAGCCCACCAATATGGACCGAAGGCTCGGTTAATAAAGGCGAAGCCTTCATATTGGTTCTGAGAATACCAAGCGATAAAAAATTCAGTTCCGTAGGCCAAACCGACCAAGGAGCCGGTTGCCAAAATAATCTTGTTCATATTCTCAAGATGGCGAAGCGTAATCAGGTGTTCGATCTTAAAGATCGCTCGCACAGGTACCAACAACGTGACCACCATCGCGAAACCGGAGAAAATAGCACCAGCCACGAAGTAAGGAGGGAAGATCGTGGTGTGCCAACCTGGCAACTGGGAAACGGCGAAGTCGAAGCTAACGACTGTGTGCACCGAGAGAACCAGAGGTGCTGCCAAAGCAGCCAATAACATGTAAGCCTTCTCGTATCGCATCCAGTGGCGCGAGGATCCGGTCCACCCAAGTGAAAGAATTCCGTAAATCATACGGCGGTACTTGCTTTTGGACCGGTCACGGAAAGTGGCCAAGTCAGGGATCATACCCATGTACCAAAACACTAACGAAACGGAAGCGTATGTACCGACCGCAAACACGTCCCAAAGCAGCGGGCTACGGAATTGAGGCCACATCCACAAGTTTAAGCTTGGGTACGGTGTGAGCCAGAAAGCTAGCCAAGCACGACCGACGTGAATACCAGGGAAAATACCTGCACAAACCACCGCGAAGATCGTCATGGCTTCTGCAGCACGATTGATGCTCGTACGCCAGTTTTGGCGGAACAAGTAAAGGATCGCGGAAATCAGTGTTCCAGCGTGACCGATACCCACCCAGAACACGAAGTTAACAATAGGCCACGCCCAGAAAACCGGGTTCATGTTACCCCAGATACCAACACCAACGAGGATCAGGTATCCAATGAGGCTTACAAACATTAGAGCCACAAGCGATGAGGCTCCAAAGGCTGGGTACCAAAACGCTGGTGTCTTTTCTTCGGCGATACGGCAAACCATGTCCGTAATCGAACCGTAGGTTTGGTTGCCTGTTACCAGGTCCGCCCGGCGGCCGGGAACCTCAATGGTATTGTCAACAGATGCAGTAGCTGTGGTTGCCATTCGTTATCACTACTTCGGTATATACACAACTTGATTGTTCAGGTCACAAGGGCAACTTTGTGATCACGGGAAAGTGACCGACAAAGTTCCAGTATTATCAATGAGCTGCTTCGGCCCCAGCCTTTTCAGCGGCTGGATGCGATTCAGCATGTTCATGCGAGTCATGCGATTCATGTCCGTGTCCACCATGTTCATCATGGTGTCCGGTCATGTTTTCTTTTTCGTATTTGGTCATCAAGCGAACATTGATGTTTCGCAGGCGAGTCAAATACAAAGTACGTGGCTTAACGTTGAGTTCTTCGAGCATGGCGTAAGCACGTGGGTCGTTTTGTTTGACCGTAACGCGGCTACCCTTATCATTCTTGTTACCAAAAATGATTGCCTGGGTTGGGCAGGCTGTCTGGCAAGCGGTCTTGATGTCGCCATCAAGGACTTCGCGGTTTTCTGACTTCGCCACGATTTTGCCGTTCTGGACGCGTTGAATGCAGTAAGTGCACTTCTCCATAACCCCACGACCGCGAACGGTCACATCTGGGTTAAGTACCAATTGCTGCAACTTGCGATTAGCTTCTTCGCGTTTGTCCAACCAGCCATAGAAATAACCATATTGCTGATTGAAGTTGTAGTAGTTGAAGCGACGTACTTTGTAAGGACAGTTGTTACCGCAATAACGTGTTCCGATGCAGCGGTTGTAAGCCATCGCATTGATGCCTTCTTCCGTGTGCACTGTTGCGGCCACTGGGCAAACTTGTTCGCAAGGTGCCATTTCGCAATGAACACAAGCGACCGGTTGGAAAACAACTTTCGGATCAACGACTTGGCTCTTGTTAGCGGGATCGCCTTGGAAGTAGCGGTCCATTCGCAACCAGTGCATTTCACGACCGCGTGAAACTTGCTCCTTGCCCACAATCGGCACGTTGTTTTCTGCCTGGCAAGCCACCACGCAGGAGTTGCAGCCAATGCACTTATTGAGGTCAATACTCATCGCCCAGGCATATTGCTGAGCGACATCAGGTGGAGTCCACAACGATTCCAGAGCTGGATGGTGAGTTCCCATATGCTCTGCGAACTCTTTGTTATTCTTGTACTGCTCGTAGGTTCCTTCGCGAACCAGCATTGCAGCTCGTTGTGAGGTGGTGTTTTGACCAAGAGCATCGATTGCAAAGTGGTCTTGAGTCGTTGCCAATTTGTAGGGCCGGGAAGTTGGAGCCACCTCGACACCCGTCAAAACAGTTCCGCTGTCTGCAGTCAACAGCGGGGTCACATCATGGCCAACGTTGTTGCCGATATTACCAGCCGCTTTGCGACCGTAACCCATGTACGTCACAATGGTCGTTGGGCAAATCCCGGGCACAATAAAGACAGGGAGATCTACGGAGCGGCCACCGACTCGAACAGTCGCCATCTCACCTTGTTTGAGCCGAAGTTTCTCGCCCAGGGTTGGAGATACCAAGGCTGCGTTATCCCATACCAGCTTCGAAACCGATTGAGGGAGTTCTTGCAGCCATCCATTATTGGCAAAGCGGCCATCGAACGTCGATTCGCCTGGCAAAATGATAACTTCTAGTTTGCCGCTCTCAGGTTTATCAGTACCGCCGAGTTCAACTGTTGGAAGCTCGCCAGTGAATTGGTCCGTCTTTACAGCGACTGTCTTAGCTGCGGATCCCGCGAGGAAGCCGTCATGCAACAGCTTACGCCATTGCTGATCGTTGAGTGGGCTGCCAGAAACGGTGCCGGCGGTCGAGCGAACATATGCCTGAGTATCGCGGTCGGCTGCTTGTACCAACAATGCAATCACTTCTAAAGCACTCTTGCCATTCAGCAACGGCAAGATTTGTGGTTGGCAAACCGCATATGTTCCATCGCAACCCTGAACATCTCCCCAGCTTTCGAGAGGATGGGCCGCTGGCACAACGGTTCGACAATGTTCGGCGGTTTCATCGACATATTCGGCGAGGTAAACCGAGTTCTCGATCGCTGCAATTTTCTTGGCGAGGTCAAGTTCAGCTGGAGCACCGTAAACTGGGTTGCCACCCAAGATCCACAGATCTTGAACGCTGCCGGATACCAGCTTGTCAGCGAGTTCTTTAAGCGAAATCGCGCCGAGCATTTCTTGGTCGTCTTGGATATCCAAAAGATCAACCGTTACACCGACGTTACTAAGCTTCTGATTGATTCTCAAACCAACAGCTTGCACTTCAGCGGGTTGGTGTCGTCCAACCAAAACGGCCGACTTGCCTTTGCTTGTAACCAAGTCGCCAGCAAGAACCTCAAGTGTCCGAGCGATTCGTCCAGCTGTATCAAGCTCGTCCCAAGTCTTTTCATCTGCCGAACCAGCAGGCACGCCTGAAGCGAGCATGGTATCGATCCGCTTTTCAAGCTCGATCGCAAAGGAACCAATTTGGCTCGATGGGATCGTCAGGCGAGAATCTGCGGAAGCTCCAGTCATCGAGTATTGACCTTCGATGACATACAGTCGGTTCATCGGACCCTTGTCAGAGTCTGGTTCGCGACGAGAGGAGTATTGACGGGCGTAGAAAGTACCGGCAGGTTCGTGAGCGAAGATGTCGCTATCCAAACTGCAAATGACATCCGCTTTTTCGAGATGCCAAAGTGGCTCGACATATCGACCGGCGGCCAGCTTGATGCCCTTGGCAAAGTTACGATCGCTGACCATAGAGTCGCGAGCGATCGTGGCTTGAGGGAACATCGACTTCACTTCCGAAAGCATGCGTCGCAAGCTTGGCGAGCGAGTCGGCGGCACGAAAACTACGAGCGACGCGCCAGCGTTTTCCTTGATCTTATCCAAGCGAACACGGGCCGCTTTTTCGAATGCATCCCAGTCAGCTACAGTCGGTTTCTTGCCGGCTGCGCTACGCACGAGAACGTCTGAGCATCGATCTGGATCGTACAGTTGAAGGATGCAAGCCTGCGTGTAGGAGTCTGTACCAGCGACAGCAAACGCAGCTTCCTTGCCATCGTGGAATCCTGACGGATCCACCGACGCATTCAGCGGATACTGAGCATTGCCTTCGAGCTTGATGGGGCGGCCATCGACATTGCCAACCAACAAATGAACGGGACGATTAGCCCATTCAAAGCTCGTTGCGAACATCAATGGTACTCCAGCGATACGCTGATCGCTGCGGCCTACCAATGCGGCAAACTCTTCTTTCTGATATCGGCACCCAGCAAATCCCCCCAGTGCCAACGAAGCGCTCATCAGCTGTAACCAGCGACGGCGCGAGATTCCATCAGGAAACTCGGAGGCAGCAACAGGGAATTCCCGATGCATGAATTGTTCAAACTCTGGTGTGCTCTCAAGTTCATTGAGACTACGCCAGTACATGGATCGATTATCGGAACCTTGTGTCATCGGTGGCAAACCGCGCAGTTGGTCAAAGGATTGATGTTCTTTTCTTTTTTCAACTGAGCCCCTAGCTCAGCTGCTTTTCCATCTTCAGGAGCCCAATCAAGTTTAGTGATAAACTCAACAGGTCTTAGGTGAGCTTCTGGATGACGGTGGCAATCAACGCACCAGGTCATCGAGAGATCTTTGGCTTGGTGTACTTCGTCCATCTTATCGATGCGACCATGGCAGGTTACGCAGCTAACGCCACGATTTACGTGCACAGCGTGATTGAAGTAAACGAAGTCTGGCAAGCGATGAATTTTAACCCATGGAACCGAGTCACCAGTTGCCCAGCTGTCATGCAATGCTTTGAGCTTGGGACTGGTTGGATGGACAGCCGACAAGAGCGGTGTTCCAGTTGTTTTCTCAAGCGGGCTGTGGCAATTGATGCACGTTGATGTCGGCGGGACACTGGCATGAGCCGACTTTTCCACCGATGTATGGCAATAACGGCAGTCCATTTTTAGCTGACCCGCATGGATCTTGTGGCTAAAAGGAATGGGCTGAACAGGTTGGTACCCGACGTTTAGCGTTTTGGGGTCAGTTGCACCCATAAAGATAGCACCGGCATAGGCGCCACCTCCTAGGATCATTACACCCAAAACAAGCAGAAACTTGTTGACCCATCTAGGGAACAGAAAACGATTCATGGTCGAAAGCCTGATTCCTAAGCTCTTGCTGACGCTATTTCCGCGACTCGGATTTCCGCAATTCGCACAATATCGTACCCGCAAACCAAATCAATCAATACATCTCTTGACCCGCGACAAACCGTCGCAGGCGCAAAAGTCATGCGTGGTTGGGAGCAGATCGGTGCAGGGCGTCTGTACAAAATGCACAAGATACCCGATTTCGTCGCAGATGGTACCCGGTATAGGAGGGCAATGATAGCCTGGAATCGTATATTTCGATGTCCATTTTGTCGCTATTGAGGCCTAGGGAAACTCTTCAGTTTGCCCAATCCTCCATCGACTCCCAGAACCTGTCCTGTGATCCAGCTTTGCTGTTGAGAAAGCAAGAATTGGATGGCTCTGGCGACTTCTTCCACTGTCCCAAAGCGTCCCAGCGGGTGAAGACTGCGCGACATCTCTGCGGCTTTGGGTTGGTTCCAAACTCTTTCCGTTAGAGAAGTTTGAACGAGCCCTGGTGCAATCGCATTAAACCGCAAATTTTTCGATGCATAGGTGGTAGCTGCCGAACGCACCAGCGCTTCGATGCCACCTTTGGCTGCCGCGATTGCTTCGTGATTCGACAACCCAATTTCGGCCGCTGCACTCGACATCAAAACAATGCTCCCACCTTCGGGACGCAGTCGTGTGCTGGCTGCGCGGACGAGCGCAAATGCGGACGAAAGGTTCGTGTGCAGTACGCTAGTCCACTCCTGTGCAGATGTCAAATGCGCTGGTTTTAGTAGAACCGAGCCAATCAAATTTGCAGCACCATCTAACCCTCCCAGCGTTTCGGCCGCAGTCGCAACGGCTTGTTCTACCTGAGTGAAGTCCGTCCCATCAATAATCAGAAATGGCGAGTTTAGTTCCTGGGCCATCGATTCGATCTTGGTTTGGTTTCTTCCAGCTAAAAAAACTTGAGCCCCTTGTCCCTTTAAGCTTCGAGCGAGTGCATTGGCGATACCGCCACCAGCTCCCAGTATCAGATAATTTTCCGACATTACCCAGGTCTCTTGTTGAATCGATTTGTTATTTCACGTAAACCGCCCTGAATTATCGGCTCCAGGCAAGTGCTGGCTGTGTTGGCCACTTTTCACAAGGTATGATTTTGCAGGTTAAGACTACTGCGTCTCACACGACGAAGATTGCGGTGGCAAAATTGGAATTCAAAACAGGAAGGTGCTCGACCATGGGGCGGCTGGATGATCTCTTGGAATGCTTGATTGTGGCCCCTGGCGATCTCGGTCGAATGCAAGCCGAGTTGGCTGGTTTGGATTTAAATAGCCAACACGCGACAGCGGGAACTGCGCTGATGTTTGCTTCAGCACAGGGCAACATCGAAGCAGTTCGTTTGTTCCTTAAGCAGGGTGCGGATCCGAATGCCGTTCATCATAAAGTTCAGCTCACAGCATTACATTTAGCCTGTGGAAGTGGTGTCGTCGATGTTTGCGAAGAGCTTATTCGGCATTCAGCGAATCTGGAGGCTCGCGACAATCAGGGTTGGACTCCGCTTATGTTCTGTGCCCAAGAAGGGCGAATGGATTGTCTCGAATTGCTTCTGAAAAATGGTGCGGATGTCAATGCGGCAGATTTTGCCGGGCGAAACAGCTTAATGCAGGCAGCACGCTGCGGTTTCCCAGAGATTGCAATCCGTTTGCTTGAGGCGGGTGCCAATGTGCATGCCGCTTCGGGTTGGGCAAATTCGCTGATTGTGGCTGCTACGGAAGGGAAAACGCAAGTCGGAGAAATCTTGCTCGATCACGGAGCCTTGATTGATGACCTCAATCTCAAGGAGGGATATAGCGCCTTGATGATGGCGGCCATCTGCGGTCATCAAGAGTTTGTTGAGATGTTGATTCGTCGCGGTGCTAACGTCAATCTCGTAACAGAATGGAATGTATGTGCGATGACCATGGCGATGCGTGGTAATCATGAGTCAATCCAAGCACTGTTGAAAGCTGCGGGCGCCAGTGAACCGAAAGAAGTTCCAATGCCTATTCGGTTTCCGTATGGTTGGGTTGGTGACCCAATTCTCTGCCAGCAAATGCGACAACTTATTCCGGACTCAGGTGTCGATAGTTAATCACAGATCATCGATTTAGCCGCGTCGATTGACTACCGAATAAAGTACTACCAACTGAGGAAGTTACGATGCGCAACAACTCCACTCGCGAGAACTCTACTTGCGGATGCAATAGCCCGATTGATTCTATTTGGATTCGAGCGACGCTCAGGCTCGCTGGAGTTTACAACGTTTTATTTGGGTTATGGGCAGTGCTATTTCCGCTCGCCATTTTTCAGTGGTTGCGGGTAGAAGCTCCCAATTACCCCTCGTTGTGGCAATGCATCGGAATGATTGTGGGCGTTTACGGGATAGGTTACTGGATAGCGGCACGCAACCCGGTCCGGTATTGGCCGTTGGTGTTGGTAGGTTTGCTCGGCAAGCTTTTCGGACCAATTGGTTTTGTATTTACAGCTTGGAAAGGCGAACTCCCTTGGACATGGGGATATGTGCTTCTTGCCAATGATTTGGTGTGGTGGATTCCCTTTGCTGCGATTCTCTACCTGGTGTTTCGCGAGCAGACAGATCCTAAGGTGGAGCAGCAGATTGGCGAAACTTGGACCTATCAGGATGGCTTGAGGAATGTTGCAGACGAACGTGGGAGAACGTTGGCTGATCTATTTGCGAATCGGAAAGTGCTCTTAGTTTTTGTGCGTCATTCGGGTTGTACCTTTTGCCGTGAAGCGTTGAAGCAGCTGCAAACTATCAAACCTAAACTCGATGCCGCGAATATTACATTGGCAGTGGTACACCTAGGGCCACCAGGAGATCCCGATCGATTCTTTCAGCGTTATGCGTTAGGCGAGGATGTTATTCGCATTAGCAATCCTGAGTGCAGTCTTTTTCGAGCCTTCGGTTTGATGAGAGGCCGTTTTAGACAGTTGTTTGGTCTGCCTGTTTGGTTTCGCGGCTTCAAGTCCGCCATCTTGGCTGGTAATGGTTTTGGAAAATTGGTCGGTGATGGCTTTCAGATGCCTGGGGCGTTCTTGTTGGATAATGGCAAGATTATTGCCGAACACCGGCATAAGAACGCGGCCGATGAACCCGACTACTGGCAACTTGCATGTAAGGTGCAGTAAAGGGAATCTGTGTGAATATCGTTTGGCTAAAGCGAGACCTGCGTCTCCAGGACCATGCTCCATTGAGTGAAGCCGCCAAACATGGACCCTTCATCGCGCTCTACATTTATGAGCCCATTGTGTGGAATGCTCCTGAAGCAGATCAGTCGCAGCTAGAGTTTGTTAATGAAGCGTTGCTCGAACTTGATGTGAAGCTCAAGCGGCTAGGCGGACGCATCGTATTTCGTGTTGGAGATTGCTTGCCTGTTTTGAAGAAGCTCCACTCTCACATTCCGATTCGAAACATGTGGAGCCATGAAGAAACGGGGAGCATGGCAACGTACCAACGTGACATCTTGGTTAAGCGATGGTGTCGTAGCCAGAACATCAGGTGGCAAGAGTTTGCGCACAACGGAGTTGTACGAAGACTGGCGAGTCGCGACGGCTGGGCCGAAATCTGGCAAGCTCGCATGAAATCGCCAATGATCACACCGCCTCAGCGAATCGAAGATATTCCTGAAATCGAAAGCGAGGGGATTCGCTCGGCAACAGATTTGGGCCTAGCTTCTTCCACTGTGCTCCTGCGACAGATTGGAGGAGAGCAATTGTCGCACCAAGTATTGAACGATTTTTTGCACCACAGAGGCCGCAATTATAGACAGGAAATAAGTAGTCCTGTTACGGCACACGAATCTTGTTCCCGAATCAGTCCATACATCACGTGGGGATGTATAAGCATAAAAACTGTTCATCAAAACTTGGGCCGACGGGTGAATGAGTTGAAAACCCTGCGTGCGGCCAAAGCTGACATGTTGGAAAACTCGCATTGGCTTAAATCTTTGAGTTCCTTTCAGTCGAGATTGCATTGGCATTGTCATTTTATTCAGAAGCTCGAGGATGAACCTGAGCTTGAGTTTCAAAATTTGAGCCGCGCGTTCGACGGTTTGCGAGAAAATGATTGGAATCCCGAACGGTTCCAAGCTTGGTGCCAAGGGCAAACCGGCTACCCTATGATTGATGCTTGTATGAGATCGGTAAAGGCAACTGGCTGGCTTAATTTCCGAATGCGAGCCATGCTTGTGTCTTTTGCGTCCAATCATTTGTGGTTGCATTGGCGCGAACCCGCCATCTTCTTGGCACGTCATTTTCTCGATTTTGAACCAGGTATTCACTATCCGCAATTTCAAATGCAATCGGGGACGACTGGGATTAATACACTTCGCATTTATTCGCCCGCCAAACAAGTAAAGGATCATGATCCCAAGGGAGAGTTTATTCGGCGTTGGGTCCCCGAACTTCAGGAAGTTCCAGACCACTATTTGGCAGAGCCGCATTTAATGCCCCCTGCTCTGCAACTGATGGTGGGCTGCCGAATTGGTAAAGACTATCCCCGACCGATCGTCGATCATGCAGCGGCTTACCAACACGCCAAAGACCGCTTATACGCTATTCGGGGCACCGACGAAGCGCGGCGTGAAGCGGAGAGTGTTGTTAAGAAGCACGGCAGTCGTAAGGGGCCCAATGATCGAACGCGGCGCACTTACCGCTCAACCACCAAGACCCCGGAAGCAACATAGAGAAAAACGCAAAAGGCTCGACCAAAACCAAAGTTCTGATCGAGCCCCGTTATTTAGGAATCGATGTCGAATCGATGAAGATTATTTCTTCATGTCTTCGATCTGATTCTTCAAGTCATTGATGATCGCACGTAGTTCTTCGATTTCTTTCTTCAAAGCTTCACCCTTGTCTGCACCAACAGCGTGCAAACGTAGTTCCATTTTTTTGCCTTCCACTTCTTTAGCGTTGCCGATTGCGATAGCGGCTTTCTTGCCGGTTGCTTCCGCTTTCTTTTTGGCTTCTGCAATTTTCGCTTTGATTTCTTCTGGTAGTTCATGGCCTAGCACTAGGGCATGGTTCCCACCGAGGCTCCCATTGATGTTGCCGCCATCGAGTTCAACAACTCTAACTTGACCATTTTCGTCGGTCGAAGCGATGACGATTCGGCTTTCTGTTTTGATTGTAGATTCGGTCTTGGATTCACCTTTTTTGCCGTCTGCATCTTTGTCTGAGTGACCTTTAACGATCACTTGCACATTCTTTTTGATCTCTTCTGGCTTCAGTTCTTTACCATCCACCACAATCGTAGCAGTTACAGTACCTTCGACCTTTTTGGCAGCCTCTTCAGCCTTCTTGAGGATGATTTCGACTTCTTTTTGCGACTTTTCGCCCATCAATTTTGGCGAAAGAGTCATCGTTAGGCCATTTTCAAGTTGAACGGTTTTAACGTCGAGGTTCGCATGAACTTTCTCGAGGGCCTTTTGTACCTTTTCGGGAGCTTCTTTGATTTTGTCCAAAGAGCCTTCAAATTTTTCGCCGTCGATGGTCACTGTGTATGACCCAGCTTCGTCACCCGACTTGCGAATCACAGAAACAGAAATGTTCTTGTTCTCTGTGGCGGTGTTTTCACCTTCCTTTTCTTGACCAGCCACGGTAACGGTCATGCCTTTGCCGATTTTGGTCACTTCGATATTCTTGAGCGATTTCATCGCACCGCTCAATTCAGGAATGGCCTTTAATGCCTCTTCTGGCAATTTGAGCTCACCACCTTCAACCATGAACACATGGCCTTGGCCCTTGTGAGTTAATACATTGCTGCCAGGAACGGCACGCAGGATCATGGTCTTAACGCCATCAGCGTCAGCGGCCATGTTCTCTGGAAGAGCTTCAAAGGTCCATGACGCAGTACCCTTGGCATCTGCTTCGATTTGGGGAACCTCGGCAGGGCGTGCTTCGGCAGTGATTTCTTCTTCGACCTTCTCACCTTTACGCAGCAATTCGCATTTTGCGGTTTTGGTTTCAACGGCGCTGATTTCACTCAGCAATACTTCGAAATCACTTACCTCTTTGCCGTTGAACGAAAGGAGAATGTCGCCGACTTTCCAATCCGCTTTCGAAGCAGGGCTATCGGGGTAGATTTCGAAAATGAACATTCCCTTATCGTTACCCAAGTAGGTAGCAAGATCACCCTCCACCTTCTTCAGGCCCAAGCCGAGCCAATACTTACCCAATGCAGCTTCGCTCACAGCGACTTTTTCAGCACTGATTTCAAAGCCTTCAACTACTTGCGGTTCTTGAGCAGGCTGTCCTTCGACAGTCTTCACTTCTACTGCAGCCGATGCTTCGGGTGCGGCAGGAGTTTCAGGAGGCGCAGGGACCTCAACTTGAACTTCCGTTTTCGAAGTAGAGCTGGCTTCGTTTGCTTCCCCTTCTTGCGCGAAGGTGCTGGTCGCAAATCCAGCGGCGACAACGCTTGCCAGCATGGCTGTGAAGAGACGTTTTGTTACCAAGGTTTGGCACGAACGTACCAATGAGGATCTTGTCATTTCTTTCTCCGTATTGAAAATAAATCTAAGCACTTATAACCACTGGCCTAAAAGCCGTGAACAGCAATCGGCCGAAACTTCAAGTTCTGAACGGGTACTACGATCTCTTGTCCATCTTCTCGTGTGTAGGGAACATAGCTTTGGACATTTTCCATTTCTGCATCCACCAGCGAGTTAAGACGAACAATCTTTCTTTCTTTGGACTCTAGCATCGAACTGTCTAGCGGCTCGTTGTAAGCCACGGGTAGACCTGTGGGTTCCTCGATATCAGTCGACGGATCGATGTTGTAAGTTTGGCTTGGGTCCAGCCCTTCGTAGGCAATTTGTTCTGCTAAAGCTTGCTCAACGTCATCTAGAGCGGAGTCGATGGAGTCAAACTTTGCTGGTAGATTGGTGGCAATATTCTGTTGGAATTCGGTCGACGAATTATTGCGAGATTTGCCGGCCAACAATCCACCAACGAACGCAATTGCAATGGACGCAGCGAGCATCAGGAACAGGCTGGCGAAAGAACGTTCGGTGCCGCGAGGGGGTTCCGTGATTTGAGTGAGGCGTTCTGTGTTGCCGGGGACCGAAGTTGAGTTACTATTCAGCGATACAGGTTGCGGTAACTCAGCTCGAGTCCAGAGGACCGTTGTCTGCATAGACTCTTGTTGCATATCAAAGGCAGGGGCGACACTTGCTGTGAGCGAATTTGCTAAGGCCGACTGAGTAAGCGTTCGCATTTCTTTTTCAAACGCTTGATTCTCCAGAAACGTTAAAGCGCAGATCTTCCAGCCTTCATTGACTTGATCAAGGCGTGATAGCAGTTGCGAATACTGCGGCTCTGGCAACTCTCCATCAACTAAGGATTCGAGTTGCATTAATTCTTCGTTGGTTAATGCGTTCTCATTCATGATGAACTGTCGCTTCTTACTGATGGTGTTTGTCGAATGTGTTGTGCGGTTGTTGAGTAATGGTTTAAGCGGTTGCGGATTTGGGATTATGGTGGCACTGCGAGGCATGGGATGGCGGGCCTCGCTTCAATTGTGTCCGCAAGATGATCCTTCATGTTTTGTCTAGCGCGGTGCAGTCTCATGCGAACGGACGCAGTTGTGATTCCGAGTCGTTCGGCGATTTGGTCATAGGACATGCCGTCGTTGTATTTCAGCAGCAAGATCTCTCGGTCGCGGTCGCTGAGTCGTTCCAGAGAACTACGAACTGTTTGTTGGCGTTCGCGATTTAGGAGCCATTGCAACGGCTCGTATTGTTCTGAAGTCGTCACGGATGAGGTTGGATTTTCGGTGATCGCTTTTAGGAACCGCCGACGGCGACCAGTCTTTCGGCGATACATCAGAACTTGCTTAAGAGCGACACGGTATAGCCATGGGCCAGGGTGCTCGATGGGTTCTGTTTTGGATTGTTGGTGGATAACGGCAATTGCCACTTCTTGCATCACTTCGTCAACGATATCAACGTCTCGCAATCGCGCCAGCAGAACGGTGCGCAGCCAACTCTGGTGTTTCGCCAGGGCGGTTGCGGCACAGAAAGATATGCTGGAGTGGGTGTCCATATTTCGAGTGTAGTTACCGTGGTGGGGTACGTCCGTTGATGGCGTTTTGCGAGAGGAAATTGGCTGAAATCGGATACAGAAGTTGAATAAGTGGTGCGAGTTGTACGAACCGGTTGCTGGATTGGTTGAAAGTAAAGTTGCCGTAGAGCGAGATTTGTTTCGTAAAAACAGAGAGAAAAAGTACTAGCCGTGGGGAAGCAGGCGCATTATCGTTGGCAGAGGACGCTTTTTCACTTGCGTTTAGGCCGAATCTCTCCCAACTTTCCTCCCGTACGTCGAATGACGGAGTTTGCTTGCATTATGACCTCTCTCCATGTTTGGAATGGTATCAATTCCGGTTCTGTGGTTGTGAAATCTGGCTACGCCCCTTTGCAGGTGCTGCGTCGTGTGGCAAGTTGTTGTTTCTTGACGTTGGCAATAATGAGTTTGATTGTTCAGGCCGGCAGCGTTCAAGCACAGGATTCGGATGGGAAGAAAACAACCGTGGCGATTGAGAAGAAGGAATTCGGCAAGACGGCAGATGGCCAAGTGGTGCATCTTTATAAGATTACCAATGCTCAAGGTCATGTTTTGGAAATGACCGATTACGGGGCCATCATTGTGAATCTAATGGTGCCTGATCGCGATGGTAAATTGGCGAACGTCAATTTGAACTTCAAGTCGCTGGATGGATATCTGGAGCGCCATCCTTACTTCGGAGCGACTGTGGGTCGGTTTTGTAATCGAATTGCCAAGGGCAAGTTTACCTTAGATGGTAAGACTTACAGTTTGGCCATCAACAACGGCCCTAACCATTTGCATGGTGGTGAAGTTGGCTTTGATAAGCTCGTTTGGAAGGCAACAGAGATTACTGAAGCGGGCGCGAAGGGCTTGCGGTTTGAAGTAACGAGTCCTGACGGACAAGAAGGTTATCCTGGAACATTGAAGGTGACTGCGGATTATGTCTGGACTGACAGCAGCGAGTTGAAGATTGTTTTATCGGCAACAACCGATAAGCCAACCGTTTTGAACTTGACCAATCATGCGTATTGGAATTTGGCAGGTGCGGGATCGGGTGATGTGCTTTCGCATAAGCTAACCGTGCATGCTGATCAATATTTGGGAGTAGATGACACCTTAATTCCAACCGGTGAAATGGTGAATGTTGAAGGAACTCCATTGGACTTCCGAGCGGAAAACACAATCGGTGCACGCATCAGTCAGCTTCCTGCAACCAATGGTTATGACCATTGTTATGTGGTTCGGGGCAAGGCTGGTGAGTTGCGTCCAACGGCCAAGGTTGTGGATCCAAAGTCGGGTCGCGTGATGGAGATTTTGACCACGCAACCTGGTGTGCAGTTCTATACGGGTAACTTTTTGAACGGCAGTGAATCGAACGGTGGCTTTGCACTGCATGGTGGTTTCTGTTTAGAGACACAGCATTATCCAGATTCGCCGAATCAGCCGAAGTTTCCAACGACGGTCTTGCGACCAGGCGAGAAATTCCAGCAAACAACCGTGCACAAGTTCAGCGTTCAGAAGTAATGTCTGATTCGTTGAATTGACAAGCGTTTGATCATCATTGAAAGCCACCTTCCAGTGCGGAGAACTCACCCCATGCTGGAAGGTGTTGGCTTATTTGCAGAGCATCTTGTACGGTGAGGTTGTATGCTCGCAGGAAATCGAAGACTTCACCCTTGCCCAAAAACTCTTCTGTTGTCCTAGTGTTGACGAGGATGTTGTCTCGGCGTTTCTGAAAGCTGGGATCTGTGGGAGCGTTTCCGAGCACGCCGAACCAGCCATCACTGCATAATGGAATTTGGTCAGCCGCGCACTCGAATGTGCCCGCTAGGATAATGTCATCTTCCCGTCTTCCATCGTTGCGAATGCTCTGCACGATTTCTTCGAGTAACTGTTGCTCTTGAGAGAAGGTTGGGTCGGTTAACTCAAGGTTGACGAAAGTGAAAGTGAACGCGCGAGAAGGGTCGATACCTCGAACTCGAAACCAAGCGACAAGGGGATCAAACAGGACCAAGTCTTGTGGATCTTGGAGGGTGTAGGCATGCGTGCGATCCGTCTCTAGTTTTTGTTTGTTGTATAGAATAGCGAATTGGCGTTGTTGATCGCCACGGCCGACGACAGGGCCGAGCACATAGTCGTATTGCAGATTTTGTTGAGATAACTCTGCAACCCATTCAGTGACGACTTCATCTTGGTTGGGCTGTAGGCCTTGAAGAGCGAGCAAGTCACATTGACGACCGAACTCGCGAAGAAGTGTGAGAACTTTTTCTTTTCGGAATTTCGCTGGATTGAGATCGTTAATGTGGATTGTGCCGACTCGCAGCGCGGGGCGAAAGCTATTGGCATCAGGGTTATTTGGATCGGAACTGCTTCCGGTATAGTGTGCGAGTAATCCTCGAGCCCAATACCTGAAGTCGTTCGCGTGCTGCAGCAGTTCTCCTTTGTGATCGAACGCGTTGTCCGATGTTGGGGTTTCTCCAGAGGGAGAGGCTTGGTCGCTTGAGGTTGATGACGGAATTGGGGCTAAGAAGGTCCACCAGGCGGCAAAGACAATCGCGCCGGTCGCCACAATTCGCTTTGTCGATGAGAATGGATTGAACATAAAAAGCCTCCCCACGGTTCGGACTGTCGCACCGACTCAAGATCGAAGCAGAGAATTTGCTTCTTAAAAGACTTCGAGGATTCGCGTCGATTTGGAGGGAAATATCCGCAAAATGAACGGTTTTGCGGATATTGACGTAATCGGAAAGGCATAGTAACCAACGGCGGGCATTCATACTGCTGCCGTTATCGTTTATAACAATGGTAAGGATTCGGGAATTTGCCGGTGTTGTTGAAGGGCTCAGGCCGTACATGAGTTCCTCTCCGGTGGATAGGAATCAATAAGGGGAAAATGGAATGGCAAGTTTTAATCCACAAGAAGGGACTGTCGGGGGAACGAAACCGAAGTCTGGCGGCTCCAAGACATTGCTCATCGTGTTGGGTGTTTTGGGATTTCTCGCGCTAGGGTGTTGCGGGGTTTTCGGCGGATTGGCGTATTGGGGGGCAAGTAAATTCAACGAATTAGTTACCGAGGACCTGCGTCGTCGCTTGAGTGAAAGCGAAGTGGCAGCAACCGAATTAGGAACTATTGAATCCATGAGTCTTAACTTTGTTCGCTCGACCGAAGTTACGAACGAAAAGAACGCTGGCGGAAAGCAAGATGAACCGTATTTGGTTTTTGACGTGAAGGGTTCCAAAGCCAGCGGCGAGATTATCTGTGAGATCAAAAAGCAATCAGCGGAATCACAGGAAATTGTCTCATGCGTTTTCGTCAAATCGGATGGAACGGAAGTCGAATTGTTCGGCGAGGAATTGAGCATTGACATGGGGGCTGAGATTGGTGGTGAAGCACCTGCAGAGCCCGCTACTCCGTAAGGGATTCTGGAATCGAATAGGCTCGATCATGGACAGTGTCTGTGATCGAGTTATTTGATGAATGGAGATCGTATTAGAAGGTGAGGCGATTGCGGAATCGGACAAACGCGTTGGGTGTATAGATGAGCCGAATTGAAGTTATTCCTTATACCGATGTTTCGATTTCGATGGAGACACGCACCTCACCGCTTGCTCTCGTTGGATTGGTGTTGAGTGCGTTGGGATGGTTGACTTGTGGCTTGACGTCGCTCATCGGCGTCCCAATTTGTTTGATTTCATTGTTTTGTCGCGGTTCTAAAGGGGCTGGGATTGCGGGAGTTATTTTAGGTCTACCTCCCATTTGTATTTTGATGACGCTGCTGTTTATCTCATGGGGTGTTCGTAGTGCCGCTGAGGCTGCATCCACCGCGGCGCAGAACTTCTCTGTGGTCATGGGGCAAACGGGAAAGGCGAAGTTGGAAAACGAGCCGGCAGCAGTGGCCGTTTTGGGTGTTATCGAGTCTTGCGAATGGGAGTTGCTCAGGTCTGGCGAAGAGTCTCAGAGGCGAGAACGCAGTGTGAGTGCATTTCGTGTTAAAGGGAGTCGCAACAGCGGCATTGTCTTGATGGAAATGAAAGGCGACGACCCAAAGAATACCAATCCTGACATCCAGTGGGCGACTCTCGTTAAGGACGATGGCACGGAAATACCGTTGGTTGAAAACGGTAAATCCGTGGACGTCGATCAGCTTGAGTAACTCAGTTGCAGTTCTGGGCAACTGCTTGAGTATAAATTGATTGGTTTTGTCTATTCTACAATGACCACTGGAGATCCAAGGACTTCCATCTTAGGTTGGATTCCTAGGCCGGGAGAAAGCGATGCCGCCATCCGTCCATCTCTTCTCTGAGGGGCTCCGTCGGCTGTGCTTACCGTAACGTAGCTATTGAAGTCCGTAGTGGTGAAGAGAAATTCAGTAGGAGTTGAATGTGCCAGATGAGCAATCGCGGCAGTGGCGATATCTCCTCCCCAGCTATCTTCGAGTGTCATGGCGATGCCCATCGACACACAAAGATCTCGCGCCTGTTTGATGCGGGTTAAGCCTCCGAGTTTGCTGATCTTCAGGTTAACGACATCCATAGCGAGATCATTTTTGGCACGCAGGAGAACATCGAAGCTGTCGATGTTTTCATCGAGAACGAAGGGATGTGGTGTTTGGCGACGAACAGCGAGGCATTCTTCATACGTTAAGCAAGGTTGTTCGATGTAGACGTCGACATTCTGGACGGCTTTGGCTATGCGGACTGCTTCGTGCTGAACCCAGCCTGTATTCGCATCTGCCACCAAGCGATCGCCTGATTGAAGTTGAGCTGAAACGGCGCGAATGCGAGCGATATCAGTATCTGGATCACCGCCGACTTTCAATTGGAATCGTCTGTAGCCTTCGGCACGATAACCGGCGACTTTGGCCGCCATTTCATCGGGGGATTCTTGAGAAATCGCGCGATAGAGGTGAACTGTTTCGCCATAACGTCCGCCTAAAAGTTCGCAAACGGGCATATTGGCCGCTTGGCCGAGAATATCCCAGCATGCGATATCGATGCCGCTTTTTACATAGGGGTGCCCTTTGAGGGCGCGGTCCATTTTGTAATTCAGCTTAAGTAATTCGCGGGGATCATCGCCGAGGATGTGAGGTCCGAGTTCTTTGAGACCACAACGAACACCTTCCGCGTATGCTGGGAGATAAAACGGTCCAAGCGGGCACACTTCTCCAAAGCCTGACAAACCGGTGTCGGTATCAACCCGAACGATGGTGCTATCGAAGACGGTTACCGATTTGCCACCGCTCCATTTGTAGGTTACTTCGTGAAGTGGTAGTTCGACACGGTACGCGGAAATACGTTTGATTTTCATGGTGATTGGATGTTCCAGAGTTTCTCTAGCAGTACGTCCATTTGTGGATCGTGTGATTTTAGTTCTTCGCGGTGGAAGGGATAGAAGTCGTTGCGGCTGAAAAATGCTTCGGAAGTTTCAGCAAAATACTCTGACGAATTGGTTATTGCATAAGCTCTATCCCAGGTGAGGTTGCCTTCAGAGTCTTGGCGTTGGACGCGATCGTATTTTCCTCCAGCTTTCGCGCGTCGGTAGGCGGCTTCGATTTCTTGGTTATCAAATCCATGAACTTGATCGTGAAATGCATGGGCAAGTTCGTGTAAAGCGAAGTTAGGCATGCGCCGCGTTTCTTCCGCAAAAATGGAGATGTTAGTAAACTCAATCCCTTTTTCCATGACCGGATCGCGGCCATTCTCACGCAGCCAACTTCGGCCGGGATGGTACTCAGCTCGCGGGCCTACGCCAGGATATTCAGGTGAGAAATAGAGCGAAACTTGTTGGAGCTTTGGGACAGCGCTAGCGGGAACGACAGACTTTATTTCCTTTAGTTGTGCTTGAAGAAGTTCTTTGGCTTTTTCGATTTCTGGTGCCGATTTGTCTTCAAAGCGTTTGCTTATGTAGAGCCGCCAGCCTTCGAGCTCTGATTCGTTCCAAGACTTTTCGGAGGGGGCATCGGCTATCGCTGCTGGAAGCGTTGACTCTCCGAGCGAAAGTGTCAGCAGGAAAGCGATCAGAGTGCGGAGATAGAGCATAGAATTTACGAAGTCAGTTGCTGTCGACGAAAGATTGGTATGGGAAAGGCTAGGAAAGTCTCGAAAACCAATCTACATTGTAGGTATTCTTGGGGACACTAGACTTGTCTCGAAGTATCGGAAAAACAGCCTTCTGCGCACATAGCTTCTATGACTATTCCAAAGCGACCGACAGTTCTTGAAATCGCTTTATTGGAGTCGCTTTTTGATCATTCGCCGGACATCGCATTTTTCGTGAAAGATCGAGAGGGTAATTACGTTTCCGTTAATCAATCTGTGTTAGAGAGGCATGGGTTGAAGTCTAAGCGGGAGGCTATTGGCAAAAAGATCAATGATATTTGTCCAGGGGAATTAGGGCGACAAGCGGTCGAGCAAGATGAGCGTGTATTGCGAACTGGCAAACCTTTGGTGGAGCATTTGGAATTGCATTGGGCGCGGCCGCATCGTCCTGTTTGGTGCTTAACCACGAAGGTTCCCATTTGGGACCCAGCCGGGAAGGTCATCGGGCTCGTTGGATATTCTCGCGATCTTCGGTTGCCACTGGATGCGGCCGAAATTCCACAACAATTTGCCGAGGCTCTGGCGGATTTTGAGCAGACGCTGGCCAACGATGTTACGCCTGCATGGTTAGCTGAAAAATCAGGGGTAAGCCATCAAAGGTTGACGCGCTTGGTGAAACGTTTGTTCGGTCTGACGCCCGGGCAACTTATAACCAAAACTCGGATCGCGGCAGGTTCTCGATTGTTGTTGGACTCCAAGTTATCTGTGGCTGAAGTTGCGCAGGCGTGTGGCTACTATGACCAAAGTGCTTTTACGCGAGCCTTTCGTTCGGCAACCGGATTTACTCCGACCGAATTTGTTATGGCAAATCGTTGAAGGGAGTAAGGCACGACATGGCGTTCGAGCTATGGTAGGCAAGACCGTTACCAAGAAAAGTCGCCGTTGTAGGCATGCGAAATGACACCGTGCCTAACATCGAAATGATGGACAGACACTGGGAGTACAGGACTCGGGATGACGGATCGCTGGGGTGATGGGCGATTTAGGAAGAAATTAATCTAGCAAGACTACGTTCCAACGTATTCGTATTGTGTGCAAATAAACACTAAACGAAGGAACGTAGCAGTGCGATCAGTATCATCCCTTATTGCTCGACGATTCAAGGTAGCATTCACCTTATCGCGGAAATGGCTTGCGGAACTCGCAAAGTAGATCCTGGCAAAGAGACATCCACAACTCGACTACCTGCCCGATCCGCTTGAAAGCCCCCACTGCCTGCAGATAGCAAATAAAAAATGCGAGCCCGATGTTATTTTCTAACATCCAACTCGCATCACTGTGGCTTTTCTAGCTCCGGCAGACAATCCGCTCCAAACGGCTTTCGAGTTATAGAGAGCTCTCGAGCAGCAATCGAAGCTTTCGCAGCTCTTGCCTCATATCCATGCTCTCCATCGGAGTCATTTGGATGCCCAACGCGCGATCGTAATGAACGCGTTGCAATTGAGTAATTAAACGCGCATATTCCATCTCACCCTGACCTACGCGTACCTGCAATTGATCCTTCTTGGAATCTCGCAAATGAACATGCAGAACATACTTCATCAACTTGTCATAGTTTTTGTTGCGGTGGGGTCCCACCCAAAAATGACTTGGATCTAGGGTCAAACCCAAGCCCGTGACATTGTCGCAGAGATTCTTAACCGTATCAGGGTCTTCGCTCAAACAACCAACTTCTGTCTTAAGAGCGACTCGTGCTCCTTCGCCTTCCGCAATTGTAACCAATCGCTGCAGGCGCTCGATCTCTTCGTTGAACGGAGTTCCCAACTCCGCCGAAGGCACCGTCAAAATGACAACCCTCGTCGCTTTCGCAAATCGACATACCGTGCTAAAGCGGGAATAATACTCTTCCCCTGTCGCATCAATACGCACACTATAACTACAAATGTCCAACCGATGCGTGTCTCGACAGAGCTCTACTGCTCGATCAAAGTTGGCTTCGAGATCCTTGGGAGGCATCTGAATCTGGTCGTCGTGCAGCGCAATCTCGACGGTCGAAAATTCGAGATCCTGAAGCAATGAAATAACTTCCGGAATGGGTACATCCGGAAAACAGTCCGTAGACGCGGAAACGAACACTGAGCAAACTCCTTTTTCGTTCGATTCTCAGCAAATTTTAGCTAAGTCCCCAAGTTATCGTGTTAAACCGCTTGTGGCAACACCACGCCAGCCTAACCCCTCCAACTTCCGACCCCAAAAAACGGACTTTTTAAGCTTCATCTTGCTAGCATTAACTTTCCTAAAGGATGACAGGCAGTGCCATTTAGTGTTCAATAGAGTCATTCCCCACCTAGAAACACAGCGTTCGCTGTCTGGAGTCCGGCAAGCATGTCATCCTGTATCACTCCGAGTTCACGTCTTATTTCCGTAGCCCAGCACAACCCAGTATTTCTCGGGATGCTTCTCACCCTTGTGCTCTCCACTTCGCTTTCGAAGGGAGACGAACCATCTCAACAGAAAGCCCCCGCAGACAAAGCGCTCGAACCAGCGACTCCAGCCGCATGGTATGGCGAAGGTGTCCGGCCCAGTGATGCGAGAACTCCCGAAGAAGAACGCCAAGGCTTCCATCTCCCCGCCGGATTCATCGCTGAACTTGTCGCTTCCGAACCTCAAATCTCTAAACCGCTCAACATGGCTTTTGACTCCCGAGGTCGTCTGTGGGTAACAGACACACTCGAATATCCCTACCAAGCCCCAGCGGGCCAGCCTGCCCGCGATACACTCCGCATTTTGGAAGACTCCGATGGAGATGGAAAATTCGAGCGTGTCACAACCTTCGCCGATAATCTCAACATCCCAATTGGCATTCTCCCTTATGGCGACGGAGCTATCTGCTTCAGCATTCCGTACATCTGGTATCTGCGCGACACCGATGGCGATGGAAAATGCGATCAACGCGAGAAACTCATTGGTCCATTTGATACCACTCGCGACACTCACGGCATGATCAATGCTCTACGACGTGGCGATGACGGTTGGATCTATGCCTGTCACGGCTTCAATAATCAATCAACAGTGACTGGAAAAGATGGACACAAAATTACTCTTATCTCCGGCAACACATTCCGATTTCGTCCTGATGGCAGCCGCGTCGAAATTGTGTCACTCGGCCAAGTCAATCCGTTTGGAATGGACAGCGACGAACGCGGCCAATTCTACACGGCGGACTGTCATAGCAAACCGATCACGCAAGTGATTCCAGGTGCTTGTTATCCAAGCTTTGGTCGTCCACATGATGGCCTTGGTTTTGCTCATAGCATGATGGAACACCTACATGGCAGCACGGCGATTTGTGGACTCGTCTTCTATCAAGACCAGCAGTTCCCAGAAATCTTTCGCGACTCCTTCATTAGCGGTAACGTCATGACCAGCCGCTTGAATCGCAACATTCGCAAACGAGTTGGTACAACAGAATTTGCGATCGAGCAGGGCGACTTTATGACCAGTGATGATTCTTGGTTTCGCCCTGTCGATATTCGCTTGGGCCCAGACGGTGCGTTATACGTCGCCGACTTCTACAACAAAATCATCGGCCATTATGAAGTCCCTTTACCTCACCCTGGTCGCGATCGTTTCCGGGGTCGAATCTGGCGTATCCGCTATGCTCCCAACAATGAAGCACCTCAATCATCGCAACTTACACTCAACAAACAATCTCCGGAAGAGCTTACAAAACTCTTATCCTCCAGCAATCCTACACTGCGTCATTTAGCTCTCGACGAACTTACCGATCGCTGCGGCGCATCAGCCACTCGTCCACTCCTCGCCGCCCTCAAGAGTGATTCGATTCACGCCAGATATCTATCGATGTGGGGACTACATCGTACCAATGCTCTACCTGCCGACTCCCTTTCCATTCTGGCTCAAGATCACTCTCCGCTGGTTCGAGTTCATGTCGCCAAACTTCTAGGTTCCGTTAACACGAATTCGACTCCAATACTCCTGCAGATGCTGAAGGATTCCGACCCAGACGTGGTACGCAATGCTGCCGAGAGTGTGGGTAAGACAGATTCTCCCGAAGCCCTCATTCCACTCCTAGATAAACTAGCCAGCGCAAATCAACCCAACAACTCGGCTGAAAAAGATACCGTCTTGATTCAGTCGCTTCGAATTGCGATTCGCAATTTGCTCCAAAACGAAGCACCACGAGCAGTCCTCAAACAAGCCTGGATCGACGATGCAAATCTGCCCGCCGAATTCGAGCCGCTAAAACTCAGCGGTCTCTACTCTTCGGCGTTGTCATCTATTCTTCTCGGACTGGCGCACGCCGATGCCTCCACATTATTACAACGTTACATAGCTAACCGAGCTCAACTTGATTCGCTCGACGCAGAAACACTGCAGCACATTTCGCGTTGGAGCGAAACAGAACAACTTCCGAACTTCGTGAAATGGATCGAACAGTCGTACTCGAATGACGCGAATCGACAATTGCAAATGCTTCAAAACATCGAAAGCGGATTGGCCTCTCGTGGCCTCAACACCCCCGACGCTGTTCGCTCCTGGAGCATTCGACTCGCGTCGCAATTACTTACTCCTTGGACATCTCCTAGCACCCTGTCGCAACCTTCCGTTAGCTGGGGTGTAGACGCTGGAGAACTCTGGAGAAACGAAACTCGCCACTGCGACGACGGTGTTGACTTCGCCGACTTTCGCAGCAGCCTCTCGCGCGGTGAGAGCTACACAGGCACTTTGCGCAGCGGGGCCTTCTCCGCTCCGAACCAACTCTCTTTTTGGCTTGTCGGCCACAATGGCTTTCCCGATCAACCCGACAAGCAAGTCAATCGATGTGAACTGGTTGCTGCAGACACCGGAGCAATTCTCATGACCGAGTTCCCACCTCGAAGCGATGTTGGGAAACTCATCTTGTGGGACCTTGAATCGCTAAGCGGACGCTCTGTGTTCATACGCTGCATCGATAACGACAATGGAACGGCCTACGCCTGGGTTGCAGTGGGACGCTTCTCACTTCCCGCACTCAATTCGGATGGCGCCGTAAATGACCTGCGACAAGCTCTACGAATTGTTTCTCGCTATTCATTAAGCGAACTCCTTCCAGAAATCAGACAAGTAGCCTCAGCCACCTCACTCGATGATCGAGCTCAACTAGAAACCTTTGTTGTATTAGCCCAACTTAACCAACAAACTTTGTTGCAGAGCTTTGCAGAATTTGCCTCACAAGATCTGTCACTTGCTCATCCCTGGAACGTCGCGTTACAGAAAGCAAGTAAACTCAATGAGGCTGGGTACAAGAAATGGTTGGCGGAGGAGCTACCTCCACTCATCAAGACACTCACGACCCGACAACAATCAAGCCTCGTGAAATCGCTGGCAGTGCGTGCGAACAATCTCACTTGGATCATAGATAACTTTGAAGCCGGCCTTCTCAGCACGGCCGTTTTGAGCGATCAAACTCTGCGAGAATTGCTTACAGGTCTATTCAAAAACAGTAATCACTTCGAGAGCTGGAATAAACTGACGAACTCCTTACCCACAGAAGACCAAGCCACACTCGATCGCTGGACGAAACTCGTTTCCACACCGCTTCCTCAAGACCTCGACCTCAAAAAAGGGAAAACGATCTTCACCGAGAAATGCGGGCTTTGTCATCAACTCGGAGGGCAGGGGAAATTGGTCGGTCCGCAGCTCGACGGTGTGGGTAAACGGACACAAGAACGCTTGCTCGAAGATATCCTCTTACCTAACAGAAACGTCGATCATGCTTTCAGAACTTCAACACTTCTGCTGGAAGATGGACGAGTTGTAGTAGGCTTGGTGCGAAATGAAACTGATGATGCATTAACGCTCGTCGATGGCGAAGGAAAAGAACAAACTATTCCAATTGCCGACATCACAGAACGAAAACAGAATACTCAATCTGTGATGCCGGGAAATTTTCATGAAGCGCTCGACGACAACGCTCTCCAAAGCCTTCTCGCCTATCTGAAGAGTCAACCTTAAATCTCAACAAAACCTCGCCCCACAGAATAAGTTATCGCGATTCTTATGCAGCTTCGCGCAGCTTAATGGTTTCTACTCGTCGAGGGATCTGGCGAGCAGAGGTCGTGGGAGCCTGCAACGCGTGCATGACGTCTGCGTTGTCGAGATGAATATCAAGTTGCGGAAAGGCGATCGCAATATGGCATTGATCCAATTGTTTTTTGACTGCGTAAACCAGGCGGTCTCGCGTAGCGTTAAATTCTCTTGTCGGCGTCCAAACTCGCACGACCCAATCCACAGCTGACGCTCCCAAACCTACCAATAGGACTTGCGGTTTCCGCTCTTCCGTTTCGATAGTTACATCAGCGATCGAAGCAATGGCTTGAAGCAACGCGGCTCGCGTTTCATCCATATCTGCGTTGTACGCTACCCCCACCGGTACCTCGACGCGTCTTTCAGCATGGAAGGTTACATTCTCAATCGTATGTCCAGCGATGGCGCTGTTCGGAATGATGAGACGCCGATTATCGGGAGTATCGACAACGGTCGTAAATAAATCAATCTCGTAAACTTTGGCATTAATGCCTCCAGCAACAACCAAGTCACCCACCTTGAATGGACGAAACACCATTAAAAGAATGCCGGAAGCAAAATTCGAGAGCGTTCCCTGAAATGCGAGACCAATCGCAAATCCGAGGGCTGCCAGAACAGCGGCAAAGCTCGTGGACTTAAATCCGAAATAATTCAGCACGAATAGAACACCCGCGCCAATCATCCCGCGGTAAATGAGTTTTTCAATGAAGCGCCCCAACGTTTCATCGATACGTCCGCGCATAGCCTTGGATACGATGCGCGTCGTGTACTTCGCTGCAAAGTAAAAGCCCAACAAAATCGATAACACTACGATCGCGGGCAAAACAGAAATCATTCCCAGTTCAGACAAGCCTTCCAGCCGCCCATGCCATATCTTCTCAACTGCACTCCAAGCCTGCGACAAACCACCAGACAAATCATTGAACATTTCGCTTGTTTCGGTAGCTGCTTGCATGACGAGAACTCCGCACGAAAACTGCTTGTATCTATACACTGGCTTTTAGAGAAATGAGCGAACGCTTTCAAGATCTCCGTTTGGACACATCTACTTTGCCTGCCCGTACCATCCTGCGACAGCTTTGCTAGCAATTGCAAGGCCGCCATCGAGAACACCAAACAATGGAAAAGTCGCTCGCCTTGGACCAGTACTTGGCATGTATCAACAACTTTTGGAAGGTGTTATATATTCGCAAAAATTGCTCTAGGCGGTGTTGGCGAGATTCTCTACGATCCCGGCGTGAGTCTCGTATTTTTGGGAGGAATATCGTGCAAACGATCAAAACCGCCGCAGTAGTTGTATTAATGATGACCGTACTGTACGGAATCTTTATCGCGATCAACAACAATGAACCCGCATTACCTCCGGGCCTAGCGGATCTCGCTCTCGATGAGCCAAGCATGGACATCGAATTGGGCGACCCTGTGGATGGAAACAACTTGATTCCCTCGGTTCCACTTGCGACTTCTTCAGGCACTGGCACCAAAGAATTGGGCGCGGCCGAATTGGCCATTCCGCGAAACAACGTTCCCGAAATGCTGGACAACTTGAGTGTTGAAGACCCCGCTTCCGATAAAGCTGAAAGCAACGATTTAGTAGACATCCCCAAGAGTGAGAATCCTTCGCGAAAGAATCTCGCAACGGATCCCAAAAACATTCGTGGCACAGAACAGGCCGATGTCGATGTGCTAGAGAAATCCCAAAGAGACATTCCAGTTTTGCCGATCTCGACACCTATTCCATCTCCAGCTTCTGGAACTGATACAACTCGAACCGGTAATGGCAATTCAATCCCTTCTCTGCCCACTCCAGGCACAACTCCAAATAACACTGGAGCGAGTGGAGGCAGTCTCATTCCGTCGCCACCTCAATTGGGTGCATCCCCACCAGATACCTCTAATTCTACATCCACTTCGAATTCCACTCCACTGAGCGCGTTAGCTATTGGCAACAACTCGATTCCTGGTGGTCTGCCAATATCAACACCTATTGCAGACAATTCAAGCAAGCCGAGTGAAGTTGCTGTTGCCGAAATGAACTACGGTGATGCGAAAGAGAAAGCGTTAGCGAAGGCTCGCGAAGGAAAACTGAAGGAAGCCTTGATTCAAATGACTGCCTGGTACGGCCGTGCAGAACTAACCTATGATGAGAAATCTGATCTGCTCGACTTGCTAAATGCATTGGCAGCAGAAGTCATTTATTCGAAACGCCATTTCTTAGAAACAAGTTACAAGGCTGGTCCGCGTGAATCGCTCGAAGACATCGCCAAACTGCATGGCATCAGCCTGGAGTTGCTGGCGAGCATCAATCATATTTCTCCACCGTATGTCCTGTTACCTAGCGCCGACTTGAAGGTTTTGCGTGGTCCGTTCCGCGCTGAAATCAATTTGACCACCAAAGAACTCACGCTCTTCTTGGACAACATGTTTGCAGGCCAGTTCCCCATTTCGGTCGGGTCTGACATCAAGGATGTCGAAGGTGGCTTCAATGTCATGAGCAAACAAACCAACCGAAATTACTATGCGGCCAATGGCGGCACGGTTAGCCACACAGATCCCAATAATCCTTATGGAAAACATTGGCTCGACCTAGGGCAAGATCTGTGCATCCATGGTTCTCCAGCGGCAGAAAATAGCCCGTTGAATAACGCTGGCTGTATCAGCCTGAGCCCACGAGATGCCGAAGATGTGTACAATATTCTGACTGTCGGTTCGAAGGTAACGATCAAACGATAACTCAGAAAAATCACATCATGTACAACGCAGCTGAACTCAAAGCTCTCATCGAAAAACATGCGCTGAAATTTGGCCAATTCCAATTGGCAAGTGGCAAAATCGGGTCTTATTACCTCGATTGCCGCCAGGTAACGCTCCACCCCCAAGGTGCCAACCTCATTGGTGCGGGACTTTTGGAGCTAATGGCGGGCTCATTACCAGAAGCCGTTGGCGGAATGGCAATTGGTGCCGATCCAATTACCGGCGCGGTGATCACTTTGGCTGGCCAAAAGAACATACCCATCCATGGATTCATCGTGCGAAAAGAAGCCAAAGGTCATGGGATGGGACGACAGGTCGAGGGCCCCGTTGCTGCAGGTATGCGAGCTATTATCGTTGAAGACGTGGTGACCAGTGGCGGTAGTGCTTTACAAGCCGTCGAAGCAGCTACGGCATTCGGTTTGAAGATCGATACGATCATGGCTGTTGTAGATCGCTTAGAAGGTGGCCGCGAAACCATAGAAGCCCGTGGCCTAAAACTGCACACGCTCTTCACTGTTCGAGACTTTGGAATCAATCCTTAAGATGGAAACCAAGCTGCATCGGCAACTTAAGGAACTCTATGCCGCGACTGCTAGCCAGATCGAAGTGCGTTTCGCAGGTTACATCATCGATGCCATTTCTCATCAAGGCGAGTTGATCGAAGTCCAGCACGCCCCTTTGGGTTCCATCCGTCGGAAGTGTGAAGACCTCCTTCAATCGCACCCACTTAAGGTTGTCAAACCTGTCATACAACGCAAATGGATTGTGGGCCTGAAAAACAAGTCAGGCCCCGTTGTACGCAAAAGACTTAGTCCGAAACGTGGGCGATTAGTCGACATCTTTACTGAGCTAACTCACTTTGTGCCCGTCTTCCCGCATCCACGCCTCACGCTGGAAATTCCCTTCATAGACACAGAGGAATGGCGATATCCCGTGGAAAGACGCTGGGGAAAGCAGTTTCGAATCCAGGATCAATGTCTGGTTGACGTGCATCAAACAGTGCGACTGCACACAGCCAAAGATCTCCTGGCGTTGATCCCAACAGAGTCTCTGCCAGAAACATTTCAAACTCAAGACTTAGCGCGAGCACTATCTTGCCCTCGCTGGTTAGCTCAAAAGGTCGCGTATTGCTTGCGACGAATCGAACTAACACAAATTGTCGGCAAAAAAGGAAATGCAGTGCTCTATCAACTGCATGCTGCTTGAGGCAAATGATCTACCAAATACCGAATAACGGGCAATGACAAACTATTTCCCGCCAATTTCCACTGCTTCTTTAAGGTAAGCGTCTCATCCCAAACAAACTTCTCTGGGTAACCGAGCAACCGCAATATCTCACGTGGTGAAAATCTCCGATACTTTGTTGGTCCATATTCGAGATACGAACCAGCACCCGACGAAACAACGCCATAGCTGGACCCAAAACAGGCAGTGGGCTCGAACTCGCGATTCGCTGTAAGACGATCTAAACTCAAACAGAACTTCTGCACAAACTCATCAGACACTACAAGCTCAGAACCAAAGTCATCTGAGACAAACTCTCGCCACTTGCATTCAAACCGAGGCGGTGATTGCCAAAGAGGCAACATCTCCGTTGTCGCCATCAGGTAAAAACGTGGTCGACGATTGGGCCACCCCCAAGCACTGGGACAAACCTCAAGCGTTTGCCAAACATAGCCTGCATCATCCAAAATTGAACAGCACCACGCAAACATCTCACTCACTGCAAAACCAGAAACGTTCTCCAACAAAATCCACTTAGGTCGCAAGCAGGGAACCAATTGAAACAAGTTCTTGAGAGCAAGACTGCGGGGGTCTCTTAAATCTGCCTGTTTACCTCGTCGTGAAAATGGTTGACAAGGAGGAGACATCCACCACGCATTGGCAGCCAACGACTCTAGCCAACTTGCCTCCACACTTTCCAAAGTAACATTGAAATAATTGTGCTTGAAATTGAATTGATAAACCCGCTTGGCGGCTTGATCGATGTCGATAGCCGCCGCGATTTCATGCGGATTGCAGCACGCTGCAAATCCACCTATGCCAGCGAAAAACTCGATGAATCGAAGCTTCTCGCTGGTTGCGTGCTGCTGACCCACTAGACCTAATCCCTCAAGGCGACAATCTTCAAGACCACAATGCTCGATTCAATCGTCACTGGACTTACTTGAGATTGCGTTCCAAGAAATTGGTCATCATCTCATGCATATGGCGACGTTGTAATGGATCGACGATTCCATGGCGATTCCTCGGATAAATCATCAACTCAAACGGCTTCCCAGCTTTTTGCAATGCATAGGCTAATTGCAACGTATTGGACATGTGCACGTTGTCATCGATTTCACCATGGATAATCAACAAGCCACCATGCAAGTTCTTGGCTGCTTCCACCACAGAACTCTTCTTGTAACCCTCTGGATTATTCTGGGGCGTATCCATATACCGTTCGGTATACACCGCATCATAATTTCGCCAATCGGTTACCGGTGCGCCAGAGATCCCTGCCTTAAAGAGTTTGCTATGCGTTAGTGCGTAACCAGTAAAGTAACCACCGTAACTCCAACCCCACACGCCGATACGGTTGCTGTCTCCCCATGGCTGGGCACCTGCCCACTTCGCCGCATCTTCCAAATCTCGCAACTCGACCTCACCCAAATTGCGGTGAATCGGCCAGGTATCACGACCGCCAGGACCGCGCGATGCACGGTTGTCGCAAAGCATCACCACATAACCTTGCTGAGCCAAGTATTGATGCCACCAGTAATTTCCTTCTTGGAATCGATTGGCAATCGTCGAGTTCTGCGGTCCGCCGTAAACATGAAAAAACACTGGATACTTTTTATCAGGGTTGGCCAGATCCAAACCAGGTGGAGCAATGATCATGGTCTGCAACTCCAGACCATCGCGAGCCTTGATGGTCGTGAGAATAGGCCTTTGAGCTGCCATGAACTTAAATCGATCGATGGTTGTCGAGGACAATGTTCGCACCAACTCACCGCCAGACGTCTTCAAATCTAAACGCGATGGTGAAACAATATTGCTGTAACGATCCATGAAATATTTACCCGACGGGTCAACATCACAACGGTGCGTACCACTTTCCTTTGTCAAACGCGTCAACTTCTTCGATTTCGCATCGACGCGAAATGCTTGTGTTTCGATTGGACTTCCATAGTTTCCTTGAATAATGAAAGACTCGCCCGATTCGTCATACCAAAGAATATCGGCAACGTCCCAATCACCTTCAGTCAAAGCCACGCTGGTTTGGCCATCCGCCGAGACTCGGTAAACATGCCGTCTCCCACCCGCTTTATCACTCATCCACAAGAAATCACCGTTAGCCAACCACTTGGGTTCGATGATGACATCGACCCAAGCAGGGCTCGATTCGCGCATTAACTTTTTCACTTCACCGGTGGTTGGATTGGCTTCACAGATTTCAAGCCAAGTTTGAATGCGGTTTTGCATTTGGAAAATCACACCCGAATTGTCTGGCCTCCAGCCAACGCGAACAACGAGTCGATCATCGGCCTTATAGCTGCTCAAATCGGCCTCAATCAACTTCATGTCGGCGATCAGCACGACAAACAACTTGACATCTGGCAATGGATCGCCTGCCTTCGGATAGCGAGTTACTTCGACGGTCGATTTATAGGTCAGAGAATCATCAATCGGATAGCGATCCACAGGCTTTTCGTTCAATTGCAAGAAGGCAATTTTCTGTCCATCTGGGCTCCACCAAAATGCCTTGAAGTTACCTCGACCATAGATTTCCTCTTGATAGACCCAATCCAGAATTCCGTTCAAGAGATCTTCTTGTTTGTCACTGGTAACCGGCCGAACCTCCGCCGTCTCTGTATTTACGATCATGAGATTGTCATCTTGAACGAAAGCAATCGACTTCCCATCAGGACTGAGTTCCGCCAGCTCTTCGGCTTTGTCAGGAGTATTCGTAACCCTACGAGCGACATCCTTCTCCACATCATAGATATAGAGATCTCGATCGATGTTCAACATGGCCCAACGGAGTGCGGTATCAAAGCTGTCGAGACTTACTGCCGAGCGACCACCGCGCAAATTCACGCCTTCAATTTTTTGCAAAGCTGCGGTGGCTTTATCGATCAAGTTCAAACGACGAGAAGACCCAGTAGCTGCATCATAGGCAATTAGACTTGAATCGCGTCGCATCACATACTCAACCGTCCCATCCTGGCTCTCGGGCAACCAGCGCGGAGCAGCCGCGTTTGCTGCCGCCCAAGTTACCCGTTGATCACCACCGAAGATCTTATCCATGGTGAGCATTTCTCCTCCAACCACTTTTTCGATCGGTTTTTCCGATACGGCAGGTTTGTCGCTAAAGCCGATCACACGATTCAACGGATACTCAGCTCCATCGCGAATAAACGGATCAAAGAAGTTCCATTTGGCCAGGCTATCATCCGAATTGGGCTCTAACGTGTAGGTGACCAATCTTCCCAAGCGCTGGGCGGTTGGAATAACGTACGAACCTGCGGGGATCGTCACTTCTTGCTGTGGAATGCCTTCCACTTCAATCTTTAGCAAGCGATGATCTTGAAAGGTCGTTTCATCACTTACCTTCTTAATCTTGTGATTCGCCACAGTTGCCTTGGAATCTTTCTCGAGTTTCCACACGTCAACGCCGTGCCGCATCAAGCGGTCAACGATCCAAGCTTGTTCAGCAGACAGAACATAGGCAGCAGGAACATCACTTTCTGCAGTCGACTCAATCTTGGTCCAGAGTTCGACGTCGTACTCTTTCTTTTTTAATCGCTCGAGGTCTTTGCCGTTATGAAAGAAAGATAGCTCATTAGCACCAGCGACCACTTTGCCCGCCTCATCAACCAATTCGTAACCCAAAGCAGTTACTGAATTATCCCACTTGGCAAGCTTAGCTTGAACAGAGAGTTTTTCTTGTTTCGGTTTAGCAAAGGACTCTGCGCTAGCTGACTGCCACGCTTTCTCACCTTCAGCGATCAGTTGGTTAACCGTCGTCTTGTTGGCTGCCAGATGATCCAAGCAATGCTTTACGAAAGCGTACGTTGCTTCGATTCTGGTTTTGTACTCGGAGTAGGAATACGACTCCGAAAGAATGCCGATCTTACCGCGCATCCCCATGTATTCGGTGCTGTAACGAGGTTCGTGACCATAGCTCTCCCAACGCTTGTGATCGTCCTCAAAATTACCATACCAGAAGGAGTTGTAACCAGCCTTTTTCATTTCCCCAGTGACAGCAGGCATCATCTGCCCGCGCAGATAATCCTGTAACTTTGTGGCTCCCGCTGGATTATTCGGAGTGCTGTAAGTCAATTCATACTGATGCAAAGAACCATTGGTAGTGTGACAATCGATCAACACATCCACGTCCCACTTTTCCAAGCACCCGATCAATGCATTCGCTTCTGGCGACTCCAATTTTACGAAGTCGCGATTGAGATCAAGCGCTTGTGCGTTTTCGCGAATGCCCATGCCATCATCCGGACCCTTTTGCCCCGGTCGATGATTCTTGCCGATGCGTTCACCACCATCGACGTTGTAATTGGGTACGAAAATGAGCGAGAGATTTTTCTGCCACTCGTTATTGGGCTGCAGCAACAAATCCCGCGCTAACGCCAGAAGAGCTTCCTTACCATCGCTTTCACCTGGATGAATGCTCCCTAGCAACACCACGACCAATCGATCTTCATCGGTCGAGGGTTTTGTTGTCGCTGCTGGGTCTGTATTCCAATGCAGCGTCCAAATCTCTCGCCCCTCAACGCTCTGACCGAGCGTTTCGAGTTGGACGGATTTATCGGCAGCTGTCAGTGTTTTAAGAAACGATTCAACTTCACTGGCTCGAGCGGTGGCTTTGAATGCCGAGCTTTCAGCGACCGTTTGTAGTTGCTTGAGGGTCGTCGCTTTACTCGAAGCAGAAACCTCCTGCGCGAGAAGCCTATTCTGGACGAAATCGCTTGGCAGAAAACCTAAGACGAGACCAAAACTCAGCAGGGCCCAAGCCCCGTAGCAGCGTACTGAATGCATCACCATGCTCACCGATCGTAGAAGGCTTCAATGGATTTTCAAAGAAGCCTTCAGATTAGTCGCCTGGCGCCGATATCTCCAGTAGCCCACCGTACATGTTTGGCAGTTTTGTCAAGCGTATGTATTGTTTAGCCCGTGCGCCGCCAGGCTAGGCGTACTTCCGTTTGATTCTCAGTCTCGCAAGACCAATGCGTGTGATAGCAGATCTGACTCACGATGGGAAAGGCTTTTCCTCAAAGAATGCGGGTCTGGTGTCCGCTGGCTCCCGGATGGTATCTCACTAATTTAATTTCTGTTGCTTGGAAAATGTAAGTGCAATGCGCGGTGTGCCTCGCATGTAAGCCGCTCTCTCCGAGGCGCGTGGCTTGCGAAGCCCTGCGGGCATCATGACGACTACTCACTGCGCGGGTAGCTGCTCAGGCGCAAGCACCTCCTGCACAGGGCAGGAGGCGATCTTGATCGGCTAGTCCAATGCAATGAAAAGAGCTGTGGCTCAACGCGTCTTCGAATCAAACGATAGTACGCCTAGCCTTCGGCGCACGGGCTTAACGATGGCGCAGAGCGAGCTCAACTTTATGACCACTGTTAGGCGGTGTGAATCGCCCGTTTGGCTACAGCTAACGCTGCTTCATGCAACGTTTCAGAAAGCGTGGGATGTGCGTGACAACATCGAGCGATATCTTCGCTGCTGGCCCCAAACTCCATGGCCGTGGCTGCTTCGGCGATCAGGTCACCGGCGCGAGCGCCGATGATGTGAACCCCTAGAACTCGATCGGTTTTCGCATCAGCCAAAATCTTGACACGTCCTTCAGCCTCGCCCAACGCGCGAGCGCGGCCATTGGCTCCGTAAAAACCAATCCCCTTGCTATAAGCTATGCCAGTTTCTTTGAGCTGATCTTCGCTTTTGCCCACTGTGGCAATTTCGGGATGCGTGTAAACAATGGCGGGGATAGTTCCATAGTTGATATGCGACTTCATCCCTGCCAATCGCTCCATACAAACGATGGCTTCGTCCATCGCCTTGTGAGCCAACATCGCACCACCAATCAAGTCACCAATGGCGTAGATGCCAGTCGCTGCAGTTTGGAAATCGCCGTTGACGGGAATGAATCCGCGTTTGTCCGTCTCCAAGCCAACATTCTCTAGGCCGATATCGCGCGAGTTCGGAACTCGCCCCGCAGAAAGGAGAACGCAATCGCATTCAAGAGGTTCAGCCCCTTTGCAAGTGACAACACATTTATTGCCAACCACTTTGGCGCTCTCAACCCAACTATTCAAACGGAATTGCAAGCCTTGCTTCTGGAATGTACGGTGGGCCATTTGGGCGATTTCACTATCCATGCCTGGCAAGATTCGATCCATCGCTTCCAGCACAATCACTTCGCTGCCAAGTCGATTCCAAACACTCCCTAATTCCAATCCAATGTAACCACCACCGATGACCACAAAGCGTTTAGGGACTTCATTGAAAGAAAGGGCCATCGTACTGTTACCAATACGAACACCATCTTCTTCAACGCCACGCATCGGAGCAGGGCGACTACCTGTTGCCAAGATGATGTGCTTGGCTTTGACTTTTTCCACTTCACCGCCGGTCAAATTGACTCGAACCAGCCCCACACCTTCAATTGCGCCCCGTCCACGATAAGCGGTGACTTGATTTTTCTTGAACAACAAATCGATACCACCCGTCAGGGTTTGTACGATCTGATCTTTGCGTTTCATCATCGCAGACAAATCGAGCTGAACGCCCGAGACTTGAATGCCGTGCGATGCCATTCCCTTTTGCGCTTCCAGATAAAGGTGACTCGATTCGAGCAACGCTTTACTTGGGATACAACCAACTCGCAAACAGGTTCCACCGAACTGAAGATTCTCATCGATGCAGGCAGTCTTGAACCCCAGCTGTGCGGAGCGAATCGCGGCTACGTAACCAGCGGGACCACCACCAATGACCACAACATCAAATTCAGTAGTTTTCATGCGACTATTTGGACCTACAACAAATGCGGGTGGATCGAAAATATTTCTTTCATCGTAACCGCAGACCGGGCGATCACTACAGGGGGGCAATGGAATTCGCCACCCGTTTTTTACCTAAACATTAAGACAGTACTACTGCTCAGTGAGAAGCGGTTCCAACTGTGGAGCGACCTTCAAAAGCTGATCCTTCAACAAACTCTTGATCTTTTTGGTCGTCGTTTGCTTGAGGCATTTTTTTAGGATGGCTTCAGACTGCTCTATCGTGATGTGGGCCGCCAGCTCCTTGATGGAGGGGACAAAGTGGGGACTCATGCTAAAGCGACGCAGCCCCATCCCCAGCAGCAACATGAACGCCAAAGGTTGCCCCGCCATCTCGCCGCACAACGTAACGGAGCGATTCGCTTTACTGCAAATACCAATCACATTAGACAGCACTCGCAAAACCGGTGGCGCCAACGGTTGACAGAGATGACTCACTTTGGGGTTATCGCGGTCAGCGGCCATCAAATATTGCACCAAGTCGTTGGAGCCGATGGAAACGAAATCAACAGCACCAATCAACTGATCCATCATGACGGCGGCAGCCGGTACTTCGACCATCATGCCAAAGGCGACTTCACCATACGGTTTTTTCTGCTGGCGCAGCGCTTGCTTGTTGCGGTTGACCAAAGCGTGTAAGCGACGCAACTCTTCTAGGTTGGTCACCATTGGAAACAACAATTGCACTCGAGCCTTGGGGAGTGCACGACTTGGAGCTGCAGCTCGTAAGATGGCGCGAATCTGCGTACTGAAGAACTCGGGATGCTCGAATGACAATCGAATACTTCGCCAACCCATAAATGGATTCGCTTCACGATGATTGCGTCCTAGAAATGGAACTGTTTTGTCACCACCGATATCAAGCGTACGAATAGTAAGTTGATGATTCGGAGCAGCCTTCAGAACAGCGCGATAGTTTTCAACTTGCTCTTCTTCATCCGGGACACTCGGATGAGTTAAGTACAAATATTCGGTTCGATATAAACCAACACCGCATGCTCCCATCGCAGTGGCATTGCGACAGTCGGCTACACCATTGATGTTAGCCAGTATCTCCAATTCGACCCCATCAGCCGTGCGACAGGGGAGATCGCGATTATGCGCCAATTGATCGCGTAGGTCGACAAACTCACGTTCTAACTTGCGGTACGCCGCTTCCGTTTCCGAATCGGGATTGATGATCACATGACCTTCGCGACCATCAACAACGATCGTGTCGCCCGTTTTTGTCTGACGCAAAATTCCAGAAACACCTGACACTGCGGGAATACCGCGACTGCGAGCAATAATGGCTGCATGACTCGTTTGGCTTCCGGCTTGCGTCACGATGCCATTTACAGAACGCGTTCCCAGCATCACCACTTGGCTCGGCAATAATTCGTCCGCCACAACAATGATGGGACCATCCAGCGCGCCGGAGTCTTGCTGCAATGCTTCACTCAAGTAACTCGACAAACGCATGATGACATCCCGCAAATCATCAATGCGTTCTTGAAGGTATTCATCGCCGGTACCAGACAACACGCGTTTGTAGAAATCAAGCAATCGAGAGAGTGCTTCTTGAGCAGAGATCCCTTCGTGCTGAATCCAATGCCGAACTTTCCCAACTAAAGCAGCATCCTGCAAGATCGTCTCATGCACAGCAAATATAGCTGCCGCATCTTTGCCTACTTGCTTCTGCACCTTTTGCTGCAACAACCGGACATCATCGATGGATCGTCGTCGGGCGTTTTCGAACCGAGCCAATTCCTGAACTATTGCTGGACCGACAAGCTTTTCAGCGTTGGGTTTGACGAAAACCTCATGAATACAATAAGCCGTTCCAACTGTTACCCCGGGCGAAACGGCAATCCCTCGTCTCACGGCGAACTCCTATCATCACCCCAAAACGCACACCAAAAAGTGGCCCCAAATAGCCATCAACTACCCACTTACACTCGGTAGTCGACTTTTTCGTCCGACTTTCAGACACTTTCGAACCAGTTTCGGTTGAGGAAAAACAACAGTTCCGAGTATTCTAGGCGTCGGCACATCTTATGTTGATGCTCGCCCTGTCATCTACATTCCTCGTAACTTCGTGAATCGAAAATGCGATTTTGTTTGCTCGACCGAATCACTGACATCCAACCGGGAAAGAGTATAACCGCTACGAAGCTGCTTCGTGCGGAGGAAGACTACCTTCGTGACCATTTTCCCCTCTTTCCAGTGATGCCTGGAGTTTTGATGGTGGAGGCTCTTTTTCAAGCCGCCAGTCACTTGATTCGAGTGTCGGAAGATTTTGGTCCGACCACCATAGACTTGGTCGAAGTGCGAGCGGTCAAGTTTGCCGATTTTGTCCAACCAGGTGAAACACTGAAAGTCGAGGCCGAGATTACCAAACACGCCTCCCCTTTGTACACCATCAAGGCCCAAGGAACGAAGGGTGATGCCGTTGCGGTTTCTGCAAAACTCGTTCTGAAAACAGGTCGTCTGTTTGAGGATGCTCCCGACTCGACTGGCCCAGTCATCCCCTCGATGTCGGAGTACGTTCGCGACATTTGGCGAAAGAACTATCAAAAACTAACCAGTTCGATGTAAACAATGGCCTTACCCCTGCAGATTCAAAGTAAACAAAAAACAACCCAACAAAAAACAACTAAATCACAAGTACAGTCCATTTCTCTAAAAAATCAGAGAAAGCGGTCCCGGGTTACCACTGACCCAAGTACCTGAAGTTTGTTACACTCTGGGCAATATATGGCGGAAATTATCTGAATTCGCGGCCAGAACTATACACTCCCCTCTCGCCCTACGATTTGCGGCGAAAGTAGCGGGAGAGCTTGGGTTTCTGCCGATCATATTCAAGTTACCTTTTTGATTTTAGTGTTCGGGGATTCTAAAAATGGCTCCATCATCCGATGAAGTGTTTTCCAAAGTTCAAAAGGCCCTCGTAGATGCGTTGGGAGTCGATGACGATGAAGTGACTCCAGAAGCTCGCATGATGGCCGATTTGGGAGCCGAATCGATTGACTTTTTGGACATCATTTTCAAGCTAGAAAAGGCATTCAGCATCAGCATCGATCGCTCTGAATTGTTCCCAGAAGACGTGCTCACTAGCGCAACCTATGTGAAGGATGGCAAAGTCACTCCGGATGGGGTTGCCGAACTAAAGAAGCGCATGCCATGGGCAGATTTGGCGAAGTTCGAAGTTAACCCAAATGTCCAAAGCTTTGGCGACCTACTCACGGTAAACGACCTTTGCCGCTACATTCAATCCAAACTTGTTGGCTAACTGCACCCGAATTCGGCTGCTTGGTTCGAAACGGGCACGACGGCTATGTTGCCGGTTGCCCGTTTTGGCTTTTATTTATGTAGTTCCTAAGTTTCGGAAGCAAGTTCATGAGGTGGTTTTGGATCGACCGATTCATCGCGTTTGAAAGCGGAAAGTTTGCTTCGGCGATCAAAAATATTTCCCTATCCGACGAAGCCTTGGATGATTACATGCCAGGCCGTCCTAACCACCCATATGCTCTCATCATTGAAGGCATGGCACAAACAGCTGGACTTTTAGTGGCTGAGGTAAATCATTTCACCGACCGTGTGGTGCTCGCCAAAGTCGGAAAAGCGATCTTCCACCGCCCAGTCCTCAACGGTGATCAACTCAAGTTTTACGCGACCATCGAAAGCCGTCGTGACGATGGAGCTGTGATCACGGGCACGACTCACATCGGTGATCAACTGCAGGGTGAAATCGAACTTACTTTCGCATTTCTAGGCGAGCAATTTGGCAATCGGCCACTTTTTCCCAATAATGATCTTTTGGGAATGCTCCTTACCCTGGGAATGTACGACGTAGGTCGCGACCCAAATGGACAACCGCTTAAGATTCCAGAACGGCTCTTACAGCCAGACAATTTGACCAAAACCAAGTGAGCCAATCGCTCGGAGTTTTTAACATGCGTCGACGTGTTGTCGTTACAGGCATCGGAATGGTTAACCCTTTGGGAAACCACGTAGATGTTGTTTGGCAGGCCTTGCGAGAATCACGCAGCGGCGTCGGTTATATTTCAATTTTTGACGCTTCATCTTTCCCAACTCGCATCGCAGCTGAGATCAAGAACTTCGATCCATCGAGCGCACTCAACGGAACTCCCGGTTGGGAGAAGTGGGGCCGTCATTCGAAATTCGCTGGCTTCGCTGCCAAGCAAGCGATTGAAAACTCTGGCATCTTGCAATCTCAAATTGCCCCACACCGGCTTGGCGTATATCTAGGCAGCGGGGAAGGCAACCAAGACTTCATTCACTTCACTGCCATGATGGCCGAAGGTTTAAGGGGTGCCGAATTCGATATGTCGGCCTTCATGAAAAAAGGCCTGCAAATTCTCGACCCGTTGATGGAACTGGAACAAGAACCCAATATGCCAGCAGCCCACGTCGCTGGCATGTTCAATGCACAAGGTCCGAACGCCAACTGCCTTACGGCTTGTGCCGCTAGTAGCCAAGCTGTCGGTGAAGCAACCGAGTTGATTCGACAAGGTGCAGCCGATGCAATGATCGCCGGTGGAACACATAGCATGATCCACCCGTTCGGCGTTACCGGATTTTCACTGTTGACTACACTGTCGACTCGCAATGATGAACCCACTCGCGCATCACGTCCATTTGATCGCTTAAGAGATGGTTTTGTTTTGGGCGAAGGCTCCGCGATGGTCATACTCGAAGAATATGAACATGCGAAACGCCGTGGTGCCCCGATATATGGTGAAGTACTCGGCTACGGCAGTACGGCTGATGCTTATCGAATCACCGACATTCATCCGGAAGGTCGCGGAGCGATTGGTTGCATGCGCCGCGCTATCGCTGATGCCGGACTGAACCCAACCGATATCGGATACGTAAATGCACACGGCACAAGCACCAGCGTCAACGATCGCGTTGAAACGGTCGCCTGCAAAGCTGTCTTCGGTGAAAATGCTAAAGATGTCCCCGTCTCCAGCACCAAGAGCATGATGGGGCATCTAATTGCAGCCGCCGGCGTCACTGAAATGATTGTCTGCTTGATGACACTTCGCGATCAAGTGCTGCCACCAACCATCAACTTGGAAAACCCTGATCCAGAATGCGACTTGGATTATATTCCCAATGTTGCTCGGCCTGCTAAAGTTCGCTATGCACTCAACAATAGCTTCGGGTTTGGCGGCCAAAACGTTAGCTTGGTTTTGGGCCCAACACCTTAAGCCGGGCAATGACTTCACCAGAGGAAACGGAACAATGGAAGGTATCACCGATATCAAGTTGCAACGCTTCCTCGACGAGGCTCTACCTGCGGAAGAAATGAGCCAATTAGAGCAATTGTTGCGCAGCGACCGATCCTTGCAGTTGCGAGTCCGCGAGATCATTGGTCAACGTGAAGCAGGCCTTCACTCGCTTGGCGAAATCTGGCGACGCAATCGACATAGCTGCCCCACCCGCGAACAATTGGGTGGCTTTCTCTTACGGGCTTTACCTGAAAGCCAAGTTCAGTACATCCAATTTCATATCGAGACCATTGGCTGTCGCGTTTGCAAAGCCAATCTCGAAGATCTCAAGCGTCAACGCACCGAAGATCGGCAAGCCCGCACGAAGCGCCAATCGCGTTACTTCCAAAGCAGCGTTGGCTACATCAACGAGTAAGTGCTTAGCACAGCTCAATGCACTTCATTACTCGCGAGGAGTGAACTTAAAGTTTCGGCTCTTAGCAAAGAAGGCTAAAGGATTGTCGTAAACAATCTTTCGAATGGCCGCCTCGGAATGCCCTCGTTTTCGCATCACCATGATTAGGTCTGGAACTGCGGTTGGTTTACTTGGCCCCCAATCGCCAGCAGAGTTGGCCATCAACCGCTCACTCCCGTACTTTTCAATCATATCGGCAGCACGTTCCGGAGTGCATTTGCTAACAGGGTACATGGTCATGCCAGCCCAAAAACCTGCTTCCAAAACCAAGCCGATCGTATGCTCTTCAACATGATCAACCAATACCATATCGCGTTTCACACGCGAGTCACTACACAACACATCCAGAATCATCCGCGTCCCCTGGTACTTATCTTCAAGGTGAGGCGTATGAATCAAAATCGGCAAGTCATACTGAACTGCTAAATCCACATGCTCTTTGAAGATCGTTACTTCGTTGCGAGTATTCTTATTCAATCCGATTTCGCCGATGCCGATGACATTCGGCTTATCGATGAACTCGGGAATCATCGCAATGACCTCACGCGATAATTCAACGTTCTCGGCTTCCTTGGCATTGATGCAGAGCCATGTGAAATGCTGGATGCCAAATTGCTTGGCTCGCTTCGGCTCAAAGTCGGTCAATTGGCGAAAATAATCGCGAAAACTCTCAACGCTACCTCGGTCAAAGCCAGCCCAAAAAGCTGGTTCGCTCATCCCCACACATCCCATTCGAGCCAAGGTCTCATAGTCATCAGTCGTTCGCGATACCATATGAATGTGGGGATCAAAGTACTGCACTGTTGAGTCTCTTCCGTTATAGGCGGTCGTGATAGTAAGGGAGGGGAGTAGCTCATGGTGTCGAGCTTGTCAAAATTTGGACGTTAGGTTTTAGACACCAAACTCGTCTCGCCAAGTCGCTTGATAGGGGCGACTAAAGAGCAATTGTACCCTTTCGGCCCTCCCATCTTCTTTCTGTTGTAGCAGTTCCATGCCCTGGCGTAAGAGTCCATAACGGGGATCTTCGGCAGCTTCACCATTCGCCCGATCCAAGCGATCCAAGATGGCCGCCAACTCTAGGATCTTGGCGCGCGCCACCAAATACTCTTGATCTAGAACGTCTCGAACGTTGCGAGCCATAGCCCTGCCTCTTCTCTCGAAAATACCTAACGGTTGTATCGGTTGTTCCGGTTACACAAGCCCTCCTGACATTGTACCAACATTTTACCTTTCTTTTTTGATAGGAGGCAATAAGCGCTACCGATTGAAAAGCATGGTATGGTTAGGAAAAGTACACAAACTGCGTCAACGTTTACGGACAATTATGAACGCTCCCCAAAGTTACGGCATAAAGGCAACCTTAAAGCTGCTCGAGGAAACTCGAAACGATGCAGCGATTGCCGTACTTGCCCATGGTTTGGCGGTGAGCGATCCCAAGATTCGTGAGGCATCCGTACGGGCATTGCTCGCGCGCCGCACCGACTCAGCCATCAAGGCGATTGTCCAACATTGGCACACCCTCGATGCGGGCGACAAGAAACTGCTCGATAATCATTGGCAATTGTTCATCCCGAACACTTTAGCGATGCTGAAAAGCCAAGATACTCGCGAGAACCGCAACGCGATCCAAACCGTCGCGGACCTCAACCTCGTCGAAGGCTTCTATGAGCTGATTCAGATTTCGATCAACGACACACACTTGCTTTGCACGGAAGCTCGCCAAGCCCTCACGCAACTGGCTTCGCGTTGGGGTGAAAGAGCTCGCAGCGGACGAGATGTCCCCAGCGTTCGTATTCCGATGCTTCAAAGCTTGTTCTCCTCCATCTACGAGTACCAGCAACATCGTTGCGTCGAGGTGATCGATGCTTGGTTGCGAATGTCCGCATGGGAAGACGCCACCTTGCGTACTGTTCTCTTGGATCCAGGCCATCCTTGCTACACGCAAATCATGCGACGCTTGCGATTCAGCCAAGAACCTCAGATTATTGAACTTCTTGCTGGCTTTTTGACTCGTCGAAGTACGCCTCAAGTCATTCTGGAAGTTTTGGCGCAACGCCAAGAATCATTCCTCGCGTTTCACCTTATCGAAAAGTACCAAAATCAGTTCGACGAGGTATCACGTTACCATTTCGAACGGATGCCTCGCTGTGAGTGTCTTTTCATCTTTAACACCGATGAATTGGCGCATATGAGTTTTTCGCAGCAACAGACATTGGCTATGCTGCGAGCGGCTAACGCCTCCAGTCCTCATACAGTGCTGCAAGCCGCTATCGATATTGAACGATCGGATCCGGTGGAAGGTCCTAAATCGGCCGCTCGGCTGCTGCGATTATTGCATGGCATATCGTTGGAAGTCCTATGTAGCGCTTTCGGTAATCAACCAAGTGAACCAGAACGCGACTTACGTGGGCTCATCGAGTCGGTGCTTCATTGGCGCGATCACAACAATCGACATCTCGCCGAAAGCACGTCGAAGATCTTCGAAGAGATTAGCCTAAATCGCCTATTGGCTCAAATTCCAATTGGTCCCGCCTCACTCTGCGAAGGGATTGCCAACCTTCTCAAAGTTCTTGGCTTCAGTTACGAAAACGAGCTTACGCTCGAAATTGGAAACCCATCGCCACGCCGTCGATCGCTAGCGATTCGGGCAATTGCCTACCTTGGCTTGGTTCCCACCTATCGCACAACTTTAGGAACTTTGATTTCCGACTCTCGCGAAGAAGTTCGTGTCGCCGCCATCGAATCTCTCGCAACTGACCCGAGCATTGAAGCAACTCGTCTACTGCTGCTTGCTCAGAATTTTCCTTCCTCGATCACGAACGAAGCTGCCCTACTGGCTCTACGCGATCGCACGATACCAGAAGCCGAACTTGTTCGAGATTCCAATCACCTGCCTCCATTATCCGAATCGCTATTGATTGTTGCCAATTCCGCCGAGCCACTGGCGATGTAAACGATCATTCACGATAGTCCGTAATGACTTATGAACTACTATCAACCACTAATACCATTGATTGCCGCGAGCGACGATTTTTTTGAGCGCATCGGTCAGGCTATGCGCAACGCAGGCAATCGAGTCGACTTTTCATCGCTGTCCATATTTATGCTAATCCCTGTAATTGTTGCTGGGATCTATGCCGCTCGATACATTTACAAATCGCTGTTTAAACACAACTACGAAGCTCCTTCGATCTTGTTTATGCAGCTTTGTACCGCTCACGGACTGACACGCAGAGAACGAAGATCATTGCGTCGCGCTGCCGCTCGCTGGCAGGTCTCCGATCCAAGTCTGCTGTTTATTGATCCGCAACTTTGGAAGTTTGACGATCAGATTCGTCAAGTTGCCCCCAGCAGTCTAAAACGAAAAGACTACGAAATGTTCAATCTTCTCAGCTTGCACAGCCGAGTGCTGCGAACCGAAGAAGTCGAAACAGTCTAACCCACTTGCGTCGCGGTTTGCCCTCATATCTTAACTAACCGGAACGACCGGCTCTCGACTCGCGATTCCATCTCTTTCCCGCGAGCTTTCCCTATATTTCTCAGAGGGGATGTCGATATTCGATAGGCTGCAAGCTTGCCAATCAAAGCCTCGCTCCTAGGGTATCCTCATGTTCGCGATTCCGTTTTTCCAGACAGTTCTCAGTCTACTCTTCATCGGAATCTGGTTCTTGGTCGGGCAAATCATTGCCACGGATCGATAAGGCCGTTTCCCAAACAGAACCTGAATTTGGACGTGGTTAGCATTTCCTGCCCGCCGTTAGTGTCGCAAATGGCAGAGTCAACCGAGCTAGGCAATTGACCTATGTTTTGGCCCATGCGATCTGTAGCCCGTAAGAGCTCGAACAATCGAGCGGGGCAGGGGAGTCTTAGTTGACGTTTTACGTCGGAACTAGAGATTCAGCGAGAGAACGGCAGAAGATACGTTTTCCCACATAGAATCTGCGCTTTCATAGAGCGGAGAAACGTCTTCCACTTCTTCCACGCTGGGAATGCGGGAATCAACCCACTTAAGGAATGCGGCCACGATATCGGGATCCCATTGCGTCCCAGCACCTTCAGCGATGATCTTACGAGCCTTCGCCAATGGCATATGATGACGGTACGGTCTCGATGATGTCATCGCGTCGAAGCTGTCTGCTACAGCCAAAATACGAGCCATCAACGGAATATCTGTTCCAGCCAGTTTATCTGGATAACCCCTTCCATCCCAACGTTCGTGGTGATGCAAGATTCCGGGCAATGTAAAATCGAGTTTAGCCAACTGCTCAATGATACGGAAGCCAATAACCGGATGCAGCTTGATGACCTCAAACTCTTCATCGGTCAGTGGTCCAGCCTTCAGGAGCACATTGTCGGGCACACCAATCTTACCGATATCGTGCAAAACGCCGGCCAGATAAATTTCTTGGCACGTAGATTGCGGCAATTGTAATTGGCGTGCCAATTCGAAGGCCAACTTGGCAACGCGTTCGCTATGCCCCTGAGTATAACTATCTCGAGCATCAATCGCCCGGGTCATCGAGCGCAACGTTCCCAAAACCAATTGCTGGGTTTCGGCGAACAGACGAATGTTATGAGCTTGAGTACTTAACAGTGCGCCAGCTTCTTCCATCAAGCCTACTTCGAACGAACCGAACTCTGGGTCATACATAAACCCAAGTCCATTGCTCGTTGGCGGAGGAAGGCGGTCCATCGCGACCAAGTAGGCGAAAGGATTGCCAACCTGTCCGATAGGCACAATAACGTAAGAGGAAATCAAGCCGTTTGGCAACTCGGTAAACCGCATATTGCCAAGCAGGGGCTCCCAATCCACTTCGTTTCGATGGATTTCAACCAGCGATTCAGCATCTTCGATTTGCCATGAACCTTCCCCGAACACTTCGGACATCAAGTCAAACTTGTGCGAAGCTCGCTTGTCCGAAATCACCATCGCAATTTGGCGACAATTGGCGATTGAGCGGAGTGGTTGCAAGATTTCAGCTGCTAGTTGTTGCGGTGAGTTATTGGAGCGACAGAGCCCCAGGTGTTTTGTGAGTTCTCGCAACCAACATTGTTCCTCAAATGTTCGGGCAATTTGCATGGCCGAAGCATCTAACTGAATCTGTTGCTGCTCGATGGTATACATCTGGTCGAGCACAACGTTGGTGGCGTTTAGTATCTGTTGTAGCGATTCTAACGTTCCGCAAGCTTGTACCCCAGCGAGATACCAGCCTTGTGAGTCGGATGTTTTCAGAGGGAGGATGAAACCAAAATCTCCAGCGACTTCGAAGGCTACGGGATCTCCCATTAAGCCCACTTTTCTCGCTGCGGCTTCAAAATCGCTCCAATGCTCCGCCAAACATCCACGTAAAGCATGGCTGGGCCAAGGCTTGATCATTACACCACTATCAAGAATCAAACTGCAGGAAACCTTTAGGATCTCCTCAGCTTTCTTCTTTTGGGCTACTATGCCTTCTGCCGCCATGTTCGTTTTTAACCAACCAGTTACCAACGGATACCTGCACTACGTTGCGCAGGGACACTCTGTCGAAAACTAGGTTGTGAGTATGGGTGCGCCAAATGATTTTGTTCAAAATCTTCTGAATTTCCCTGGCTTACCTAACGCACTCCGCTCCTCATCCCTCTCCAATTCATGCGCTATATATGGCGGTGAATTTTCAATCCCCTAAATCGAAATTATTTGCGAAAAATTTCTTGCGTCACCCTACATGTATCCTATCTTTCCAGCGATGGGAGAGTGTGTGCCCATCAGAAAGTAGTAGTGTGGCCTACTTGGTAAAGCGAGTGTTGCTTGCCAGGCCCTCAGTCACTTTCGCATTCAGTCAACACTATGAAGAGGTTGGACATTCGATATGTCGGCGAAAAACAAGGCGAAGGGATTCACACTCGTAGAACTCGTTGTGGTTGTGGTTATCATCGGTATCTTGGCAGCTGTTGCAGCTCCTCGATTCTTAAATAAGACAGATGCTGCTAAAGCACAAGTGACCTTGCAAAAGGCAACTGCCATGCGAAGCGCTATTGAAATTCTTCGTGCGGATACAGGCAGCTATCCTACGTCAGATACTGCTCTTGATACTGCCTTGGAAGCTTATATTCGTGGTGGTGTTCCAAGCGTCGATTGGAAGACACTCTCAGGCTCAAAGGTTCACGTAATCACCGGAGCAGATCCAACCTCCATCCCAAGCGGTGTCGCTAGCGGTTCGGTATGGATCTACAATTCGACCACTGGCTCGGTATGGGTCAATGAAACCGACCTATTCGATGGTAAGTACGACGGTTAATTCTCGTTTCTTATCGTCTTGGTCTCATGTACCAGACTTTCCGAGAGGGGTCGCGATTGCTGCCCCTCTTTTTTTGGAGACGCACTTCAATGAATAAACTCCAGATTCTTCTAGCGGAAGATAATCCAGCTCTTCAAAACGTGATTCGTTTTAATCTGCTCTCCGTTGGCATGGAAGTGCAGACTGCTAGTCGCGGTGACGATGCGTTGAAGCTATTCAACAATTTCAATTTCGACTGTTTGATCTGCGATCATCAAATGCCCGGTATGGCAGGTATCGATCTGATTCGAACCATTCGCCAAGGAAATCACAATCCAAACATTCCGGCCATATTGTGTACCAGTCGTGTTCTCGATCTCGATCACAATTATTTGAAGAATGAATTGCGAATTACGGCTGCCTTAGGCAAACCATTCTCCGTTCGTCAAATTGTGTCGACTGTGCTTCAGGCTACCCGCCCATCCCCAGAGCCCGTTCCAGTCTGAACCACCTAACCTCGCCTACCTGCCCACATCCCACCCATGCCCTCCAATACTCCGACATACTCGCTAACCCAAATGTTTCTCATTTGGCAAGTCTTTCCGGCATTTGCTGTTGGATTGCTTGCTGGTGTATTGCTTTGGCTTTCCCCTGTTACTTCGCCCTTGCAACTGGGAGTCCTTTTTGGAATTCTCGGTCTTGCTATTGTCAGCGTTGTTACTTTTTTGCTGCGTCATCACCGGGTCATGTCACTCGGCATCGTTGAAAAACAGTTATCTCAATTGGCCGAAACGACATCAGGACTCTCCGATTCAAAAGCAATCGTAACACTGCTGGGAACGAGCTCGGTTGCCGCTGGTTGGAATCTATTAGCAGAGCGACTCCGAGAAAGACGCTGGAACGAATCGATTGAACAATCGCTAGCCGCGAATGCAGAAGGCAACAGCCATGATATCGTTTATCGAATGGCTCGCTGCCATATTGATGGTTTAGCAATCACCGACCGACAAGGAATCATTCGCTTCAGCAATCCCGCTTGGGCAATGATGGTAGATATCGACGAAAAAGTGAACACTTCGGGACAATCCATTTTTGAACATCTCAAATTGGATTCGAAAGCGGGTGGTCAGGACATTCGCAATCGCCTGCAAAACACCAGCTCGCCTTCGACACACGTGGTTCAATTAGGCCGCTCGCTTTCCGACGGCGTTTGGCGACTCGCTCGAATCCCACTTGATGGACGAGCCCACGATCCAGAAGCTTTTGTCTGGATTCTGCGCGATCATACGCAACAAGCGCTTGCTGAAGAAGCTCGCGATCGGTTTGTGGGAGCTGCTACTCATGAACTGCGCACTCCATTGGCAAATATTTTGGCCTATTCCGAAACCCTCAGCAATGCGGAAATGGATGCCGATTCACAACGCGAGTTCTTCAACACGATATCCTCTGAAGCCTTAAGGCTAAATCGTCTGCTCGACCAGTTGCTCAACCTACAGCAGATGGAAGCTGGATCACTAACCCTCGATCGTGCACCGTGCGATGTGTTGCGATTGATTGAAGAAGCTTGCGATCATATGCAACCATTGGCGGAAAAACGCGGACTCAAATTGGATCGCCGTACCCCGCCAAATTTGCCAGCGATGCGAGTTGATAAAGAGAAAATCATATCGTTGCTCATCAACCTTATGGGTAACGCGGTCAAGTACACGTTGCCTGGTGGTGAAGTAAAACTCTCGGTCGAGTTGCAAGCTGACTTTGTTCGAATTCACATTGAAGATACAGGTATTGGTATCCCCGAAGATGCGCTGGATAAGATCTTCGAACGCTTCTACCGCTGCCAAGACCCTCGCACTTCGGACCAAGTAGGTAACGGTCTGGGATTAGCCCTAGCTAGAGAAGTGGCTCTTCTGCACGGGGGAGACCTCACCGTACAAAGCGAAATAAATAAGGGCTCGCGATTCACTTTACATCTCCCCACCGGAACAGCGTAGAGCTGAGAGCCGACAATGACAACGACATTCGGTGCTATCGATGTGATCAAAGCTCCAGCGACTCTCAGTGGGAGCGATTGCGAACAATGCGCTTCTGAAATACGCAACAGTGTCAATCGCCACCGCGTCCGTATCGTGCTCGATATCAGTAATACAGCACTGATCGACTCCAAAGGCTTAGAAATGCTGCTGGACTGCAACGAGACTTGCTTAAAGCGCGGGGGAGAACTAGTTATCGCTGGCCCCACTCCGCTGTGCGCAGAGATCCTAGATATCACTGGCATTGAGCAGGAGTTGAATTGTCATAAAGACCTGCGTTCTGCATTGGGGAGTTTTGCGAAATGAGCCTCCTAGCTGAACCCAAGAATCGCTCACGACTTAATCAAAACCACAGGCAGCCCTTAGGTGAACGCCTTATTCAAGAGGGTATCATCAGCGCCACGATGCTGGAACAAGCCCTCCGGGAACAATCCACCACGGGTCGTCGATTAGGTGAAACTCTCATTGCCCTGGGATTAGCCAATGAAAGCGATTTGCTCCCCTTCATGGCTGAGGGATTAGGCTTCAAAGCAACCCGCTTACGCGAAGGTCTCATCGACCCGAGCGTGGTTCATATAATACCCCAAGCGTTAGCCAAGCATTATAAGTGCTTGGCCCTATTCAAGGTGCGCAACGAACTAACGGTTGCCATGGTCGAGCCTCAAAATCTTGAGGCTATTGACCACTTGAGACGCATCACGAAGCTGTCTATTCGCCCCATACTTGTTCTCCCAACGGCGCTGGAACGCTTGGTCGACCGCTCTTACGAAGCGGATTTCTCGGTCGATACCGTCACGGCGGATTTCGACGATCGGGAAATACAAGTTGGCGACGAAGAAAACACTATCAACATCGACCATGTAGAAATCATGGCCGAAGGGAGCCCGGTCGTTAACTTGGTGAATTTCCTTCTGTTACAGGGAGTTCGGCAAGGTGCGAGCGATATCCACATTGAACCAGGCTTAAAGAACTGCTTAGTACGTTTCCGTGTCGACGGACAATTGCGCGAAGTTCTCAAACCCCGCGCCGATATTCATGCCGCTGCCGTGTCGCGTATCAAAGTTATGTCGAAAATGGACATCGCCGAACAACGTAAGCCGCAGGACGGTCGATTTCACGCACGCATCGATAACCGTACCGTCGATTTCCGTGTCTCGACTTTGCCGACCGTACAAGGCGAAAAAGTTGTGATGCGTATTCTGGATCGCGCAAGCATCAGCTTTGATTTGGATCGCCTTGGCGTTCCCGAAGATCAATTGAGCCGCCTCAAGACTATCCTGCGTCGCCCACACGGCTTAGTGCTAGTCACCGGTCCCACCGGTAGCGGTAAGACGACCACACTCTACTCCTCGGTAGAAATGGTCAAAAACGTTGCCCGAAATATTATTACCGTAGAAGATCCTGTCGAATACCAACTTGAACTGATCAACCAAGTTCAAGTTCAAAGTTCACGCAACATGACATTTGCGAGCGCTTTGCGAAGTATTCTCCGTCAGGACCCTGACGTCATTCTCGTGGGCGAAATCCGCGATGTGGAAACCGCTGAAACTGCCATTCAAGCAGCCCTCACGGGCCATTTGGTGTTGAGCACCTTGCATACCAATGACACCGCTTCGACGATCACGCGTTTAGTGGATATGGGAATTGCTCCCTTCAAAATTTCTGCCGCTTTGGCCGGTATCGTTGCCCAGCGACTCGTGCGACGCGTCTGTAGCAATTGCAAGACGACACATTTCCCATCCGCCGAAATGTTGAAGATGGTCGGTTATCAAGATCGAACACGTCAACAATTTTCGCGCGGTCAGGGTTGCCCTCAATGCCATGATACGGGCTTCCGCGGACGACGAGGCATCTACGAAATTCTTGAAGTTAACCACAAAGTTCGCCAGCTCATTCAGGAAAGTGCTCCCCTAGACCAAATCCGCGAGGAACTTGCAGCGCAAGGTGGTGGTAGTTTGTTGAGCCAAGCGTTGCGACTAGCAGACGATGGCATCACCGCGTTGGATGAAGTCATTCGTGTTGCTCATTTTGAGTAAAGTCCCAATATTGTCCAACAGGAATTCAGGATCCTCCGATCATGCCATCCTTTGAAACACCAACGCGGACTTCGCTCAATTCATCGAATCCCCGAAGCCTTCCCAGTGGAAAGAATCCCCCCTGGGATCAGTGGACGCCGTCGCAATCGTTCTCTCCTCCATCAGTTGATTCAACGGTTTCTATACTGAATGCTGCCAGTGGAAAGTCCACGCAACCGAAACAGCGGCGTTCACTTTTTGGGAACAAGAAGCAACAGATCCTTAACATTACGAAGCAACTTTCGCTTCTGGTTGAAACAGGCGTCGATATCGCAGAGGCTATCAGTGTTGTGTGCGAACAAACGCCTTCAGGAGCCGTGCGTGAAGCGTGGACCAGCATTGGTGAAGACATTAATGCGGGTCGGGCATTGTCCTATGCTCTGAATCAACAAAAGCAAGTGCTGGGTGCAGAATATGTGGTTAGCATCGCCGCTGGCGAAGCCTCCGGAAAATTGGCGGAAGTCCTCAAAAGCACCGCAGCAAAACTAGAACGCGATCTCGATTTGCAATGGTCAACTCGGTCCGCATTGGCTTACCCATGTATTTTGTGCGTTGTCGCATTCGGAGTGGTCAACAGTTTGGTGTGGTTCGTGCTCCCTCAATTCGAAAAAGTATTTGAGAACATGAACTATACGCCCCCATTGATCACTCAGTTTCTTTTGTCGGGTGCCCAAACCATTCGTGCTTACTATTGGATCCTGGCTCTCGGGTTCCTAACCATAGTTGGTGCTGTAATATTTACATGGCGACATCCAAAGTTCGCCGTGTATCGCGATAAGTTTCTGTGCTGCTTACCCGTCATTGGCAAAGCCTACCGGTACATGGCCACCAGCGGCTTCTTCTTACTTTGCGGGAACATGCTGCGACATGGTGTGCCGTTATTGGACACGCTGCAGTTGTGTGCGCGGGCCTCGATGAGTCCTACCCTGCGATCCGTACTTGAAGAAACGGAACGCGACGTATTGGTCGGCCGCAACCTTAGTCATACTTTGGCGAAATCTCAATTCCTACCTCCCGGGGCTGCGTCCATGATCACCATGGCCGAAAAATCCGGTAACCTAGATCGCGTTATGATTACAACGGGTGAATACTTCGAAAAAGAAGGCGTGCAGAGCCTTCAACAAGCTCTAAAGCTCCTGGAGCCAATTCTGATCGTCTTTATGGGTGGTCTAGTCGCACTGGTTATCGCGTCTGTAATGCTCCCAATGATGGATGCGAACTCGGCGGTTCGCTAAGCTCGTGACCACGCCCTTAATTGTGACCTATGCTTTCGCGAACCTGAAATCTATCGGTGCATTCCCTATGCACGTTGGAATTGTTCTGAGAAAGTGGTCCTATGTTAGAGTTCCTCAACCATACTTTTCTGCGAAAAACCTTTCAGGCTTCGTCGACAGGCTGGTTGGGCATTGATTTCGGTAGCACCGCCATCAAGATCGTCCAACTTCGAAAACGACGACAACAATTTGAGTGTTTGCAGGACACCTGGATCGAGACACCAACACTCGACGAAAACTGTGTCTTCCCCCTCAAAGCAGTTGACGATACCTTGCCTCCCGCTGGCATTGTGACGTCGAATCGTTGGATTGAAGTCGAGTTTGAACCTAAAACATCTCCAATTGCGCAAGCTGGCCTGTCAGAGAACTTGCAGCGGCACTGGCCTTCTGGTGTTGCCTATCTGGTACCTGATACCGAATTTCAACAAGCAATCCAACCGAAACGCTTGCAGATTGCCCCTGGTTTGACGCATTGGCTCGGTACGCAGCTACTACAAGTCGGTTTGGAACCGCGAATCATCGACACACCACCTTGGACACTTTCCCGAGCCCTAACGCTTCATCATGGGAAGCAAGGCCCGTCCGTCAGCGCGATTCTCGATTGGTCTGCCACCACTCCTATGCTCGTGGTACAGCGAAACGGCCTGCCACAATTTAGTCGCATCCTCGATTGCGGTGGTCTGCTAGAGATTACAGAACGAATCACGGAAAGACTTAAACTCACTTTCCCTGAAACATTGCATTATCTCAAACGCATTGAGAAACCTAGCCAACCCTCCTCAACCAGCAAACGGCAAAACGACTGGACGACGTCATTAGCAGCGCCATTCATAAGGACGCTTGCAGAGGAAATAACACGCAGCTTGCACTTCATCAAATGGCAATGTCCTGGCCTGCTACCAACGAATTTAGTTCTGTGCGGAGGCGGAGCTACCCTGCCTTGTTTTGTGGACCAACTTCAAAGCCATTTGGAAATTGAATTGATTCCCTGGACGCTGCAAACCACAGATGGTTATGTGCTTGGACCTGCTTCAGCTCAAGCAGCCGCCCTCAGCGCAACGGAGTGGATATCATGAAGCCCTACGTTAACTTAGTTCCAGCAGAAGTGAAGCGACAGTGCGCTAGTATCAAAATGCTACGCCGTTGGTACCTGATTACGATTGCCATCCTGGTAATAGGAGTGATTTTGGTATGCCCATATCAGGCCAAAATCCAAGTCATGAGCCAGCAGATTTTTGAAGTCGTTCCAGCCGCTCATCGATCGCAAAGAGTCGAACGACAAGTTTCTGAGTTAACGGAACTGATCAATCGCATGAACGTTGTGCGAAGCCAACACCTCGCCATGATCGGGCAATTCCCTCCCCTCGCAGGCATCTCCGTGGTGAGCGACTTCTGCTCACGTCATCCAGATTCGATCCAAATCACTTCGATCGATTACACGAACAATCGCTTTCCCAAACGCGATGATTTACCCGCTGACATTCTTGCGGCAGGCGAGGATATCAAACCTCAGAATACCGCTGCGACAACCGCAAGCCCAACCGAGAACCTCGGCCTCCTGGTCATTCGAGCCAAACTCACCGACCCGGTTCTCGCCTCAACATTACTGGGAACACTCAAGTCCAGTAAGCTGTTCAAAGAAGTAAAATTGCTCAATCATAATGTTGATCGCGAAGACGAAAGTTACATCAGCACTATCGAACTCAACTGCTCGTTTTGATCCATTCAACAGAACATGCTAAACATCCCTTCCTACTTGCGAATTCAAATCGGTGGCATTATGGCACTGCTGATCGTTGCGTACGGTTTAGCAGACTATCTATTGCTGCCTTCTTTCAATAATCTTCGAGAGACGGAACTTGAAATAGCGAGGTTGAGAACTTGCGCAGAAAACCTTGGCGGGAATTTGATTGAGCTCAAAAACTGCGAGAAGAGATTTCACGAACATCGGGCTCATCTCGACGATTGTTATGACTCCATGGAATCCGAGTCGCTAGATCCATTGGAATGGCTGCAAAATGTTTCCAATCGCTCTGGTGTGAAAATCCTTTCTTTCCAAGATCAACGCAACGGGGTCGTCAACTCGCTCCCTGCTGTTGATATCGACATGAAAGCCAAAGGAAACTATGAACAGATCTGCCTACTCCTACACCATCTCGAACGCTCTAGTCGTCCCTGCTTCATCAGCCGTTTCCATGTAGAACAATCGTCGGGAACCGAAGACTTCCTCGATATCGAAGCGAGGTTTCTGGTTTTCCCGATCTCGAAAGGATTTCAAGAACTGCTTCAAGAATCAGCGGAATCAAAAATCGCTTCCTCCGCCAATCCAACCGAACGTGAGATTCTCAAGCCATGAGTTCGCCTACCTCAACTCCGCTGTGGAAACTAGCGCTCGTCCCCATACTCTTGCTCATATTTGCCGGAGTCCTTTGGAAGAATTTTTCGTCGCCTACTGACACCGACGTTCCCGAACTGCTCAAGCCGGTCAGCTTTCAAAAAAACCAGCTTACAAGTTCGTGGAAATCAGGTTGCAAGGAGACCGCAGTTGCCTTTAACCCCTTCCAGATCTTGAAACAGCCCCCAGCGAACAGTGCGGAATTAGTCGAAACTCCTCCTACGCTCACCTCCGCTTCAGATGGCAGTAACCCTGACTCCCCAAACCACAAATCATCATCCGCCCCAGCGGATCAACTTCAAACCCTTTCCTCGCAACCGGTCACTCTGCTGATCAAGAAAGGGAAAAAAGATATCGCTGTTATCGGTGACCAAATCATTCATTCAGGCCAACGCCTCGAGTCTGGCCACGAAGTGCGCTCAATAGAAATGGACCGCATTTTGCTATCAAATCCCGATGATCCGCAGGGGGAAATGCAAATATCCCCTCCAAAGAGCAATACGACGCCGCAAAACTGATAAGATTTAACGATTAGCTCAACTTTCACGAATGTAAAGAATATTCCCCTCCGATACATACCGTAGTGTCTATGTACGTATCTGAGGTGGCTATGTTGTCAAACTGTCGGACAATGAACAAACAGCGTCGCGGGCAAGCACTTGCTTGTTTAACGCTTGTTGTCTGCTTTGCCAGCATTTCTCGTGCGCAGATTTCAACCAATGCCAACGCTTCAATAGAACAACAGATGCAGGCGCTGCGCGATTCGATACCGCAGCAAGCCCTGCAAAATCTTCAGCAAGTTCCTACTGGGCTCCCGCAATTACCGCAAACAGCCTTACAAGGCAATGTTCCTGCTGATCAAATTCCGAATGGTCTTTCTAACGCCATTGCTAATCCGCTGAGTCAAGTTCCCGTCGCTCCACCTCGTCCACCGGGTGAACTAAAAGTTCAGGCACAGAATGAACTTGTCAGCATCTTTGCTCGTGACGCAGATTTAAGAGTCTTGTTATCCACACTGGCACAAGAAAATCGAATCAACATTATTCCATCGCAAGAAGTGACCGGTATTGTCTCGGTCACATTGCACGACAAACCAGTCTTGCAGGCGCTGGATGCGATTCTGCG
>Ga0075163_10000177_pt1 | contig 74924 bp, 70 predicted proteins | sample JI1023141ADNA_FD_71478 | JGI IMG/M metagenome (GOLD analysis project Ga0075163, IMG submission 71478) | Wastewater effluent complex algal communities from Wisconsin, to seasonally profile nutrient transformation and Carbon sequestration -... | ecosystem: Engineered > WWTP > Effluent > Algae... | reverse complement strand
ACTCAGACCGGTCAGAATCAGCAAGGTTCAGCTGGCAGTGCTGCATCTCCTGTATTGCCAGGAGGTCATACGGGTACAGCTGCTGGTACTGGTCAAGGTACTGGAGCTAACGCTGGTCAGAGTACCGGAACAAATGCCGGTCAAGGTACTGGAGCTAACGCTGGTCAGAGTACCGGAACAAATGCCGGTCAAGGTACTGGTACCAACGCTGGTCAGGGTACAGGGACCAACGCCGGTCAAGGTACTGCTGCTGGATCAGTCAATTCACCTGTTGGAGCTGGTCATGCCAGTTCACCGACTGGTACAGCCCCGTCTGGCAATGATCCTGCCGGACATGCAGGCACTACCACTGGTACTACATCAGGTACTTCTTCAGGTTCAACTTCGGGCGCTATTGGTAGTCAACATGCTAATACTACTGCGGGCTCCAGTACTCCATCTGGTACTGCTCAGTCTGGGCAAAACCAACAGGGTTCAGCCGGTAACGCTGCTGCACCAGTATCACATGGTGGGCTCACTCAATCTGGCACTGCTACTGGCACAGGTGCTGGTCAAACTAGCGGAGTTAATGCGGGTCAAGGCACCGGTGCCAATGCCGGCCAAGCTGCTGGTACTAACAACGCACAAGGCACAGTCACCAACGCTGGACAGACCGCTGGCAATGCCGCTCCCACTAGCGGCGTAGTTGGTCAATCTGGTACTTCGGCTGCTCAGCCCGGGGCTGCAAGTCAGACTGGCGGACAGGCTCCTGGCAGTAATGGTGCTGCTCATAGTCCAGTGGTTGCTACCGGCACTCCCGGCAATGCTAGCTCTACTTCTGGCAACACTGCCGGCACTCAGGCTGGGGCTTCTGCTGGTGCTGTAAACGATCCTTCTGGTGCAAGTACTGTTCAACTACATGCACCGCAATCTTCCGCAGCTTCCTCTATTTCCAACACTACAAATGCCCCAGCTGGCAGCACCACACCTGCTACATCAACGAGCAATAGTTCAGCTCCAGCTACCAGTACTGGTGTCGTAAATGCACCTGCCAATCAGTCTTCTAATCAATCTTCAAATATTCCTTCATCGGGACATACTTCGACTACCAATGCTGCCACCACTCCATCTGGTGCCATAGGTGGTAGTCAATCCGGTGCTATGGGTGGTGGTGCTGGTGGTTCGACGACAAGCAACGCCAGTGTGCCTTCTGGCAGTTCTACTGCAGCTCCACAAGGTCAGGCTCCTACTTCAAGTGCGACAAGTAATACTGCGTCTAACGCGCCAGCTAACAATTCCGGTGCTCAAACCACCTCTAGCAGCAATGGCGACCCAGGCGCTGTTCAAGATCCGTCAATGGTTAATAATACAAATGCTACAGTAGATCCTGGAGCAAGCAATAGTAGTGTATTGCAAGACCCAGCTGCCACTACTGGCAGTGCGCCAGCTTTGCCGGATCCCTCACAGATTGTTAGCACTCCGGATCCAGACCAATCTGTAGATCCCTCTAACTCGACGACCACAACCACCGCGTCAACTCCTGCTCAACCTGCAGCACCTGACGCAACCACAGTATCTGTTGTAGATAGCACAACCAGTGTTGATCCTCAGTCCAATGTCAATGTCGGATCTGGTATTGATGAGGTCGTCAAAGTAACCTCCAATGTGGTTGCAGATACCACTCCGATCAATATCGATGTAACGGCTCCAGCTTCTGCGTTGAGTAGTGACACCCTGACACCACTGTCAGTAGAGCAACTGGCAGATGGCATATTAAATGTGATCCTCAACGAAGTAACGGCTCCAGTTGTTGCACCAGTTGTAGATGTAGCGCCAGCTGTTGGATATTCTGAGCCTGTTTTGCAGAGCTTTGATCCAGTTATCCTCGATCAAATCATAACCTCTTCTACCTCAACTCCTTCCAAGTCAGAGTCTCCAGTGGCAACAGATCGTGTTGTCATAGATTCCGGCGCTGTCGCTCAAGGACCAGATACAGGTTTTGATGCCAGTCAAGATGCGATGGACGCAATCTTGTTAGAGCAGAGGCGGATGGCCGAGCGTCAGCGAGCCATCGATGAGCTTGCTGCTCTGCAGCAACAAATGGGTTACGGAGAGGCTCCACAAGTTGAAGCTCCAACCAGTCCAGATGGTTGGGGTACCAGCTCAGTGAATTCAGCCACATACTTTGGACCATTAGATGATTACATCGCAGCCAGCTATTCAGATTGGATGGATCAAGGCACAAGTAGTTATGATGGCGTGAGCAGCTTTGGCACTCCATATCAAGATGTCATAAGTAACTGGTCTACTAATAGTAGTTTTGGGCAGCCTGTAAATGACAGTGGACTGCCAGCTCCAGACGCAATGTCGGCGATTTATGATGATCTCAACAATCCTGATTCATATTCTGTCTTGCCGCCTAACAGTGATACTGTAGTTGGTGCTCAGGGCGATAATTTGATCACCAGGTATGCTGATCAGAGCAATGGTCTTTCTGATTCTAAATCAGCCAAGTCCGAGCCAACTGAGACTAATGTCATTAGTGATAAGACTGGCGCAGCCACCGTTGCTAGCAACGAAGGGTTGCCGGTTGAAACCAATGAACTGCCTAATTGGCTTGACCAGTCGATGGCTAATCTTGGCGCTAGTGGCTTGATTGTTGAGCCGCCCAAGGCTGCCAAACAGGAAGAGACCATCGATATGGCTCCCCCTGCTACTGACTTGCCTGATTCGGAGCGTCTAGATACTGAGGCCGTGACCGGACTCAAGTCTGATTTGCAGTCCTACGACGAAAAAGAAGCTCGCTGGCAGGAAGTGCAAGAGCTGCAACAGCGCCTGGCCGATGCTATCAATTCCTTTGCCGAAGCTACTCGCAATCAAGTCAGTGACGTCACTGCCCAGGGTGTTGAATTTGGTGCTGATGTAAGACAAAATACTGAGCAAGTATTGCAAGACCTCAATCAAATGGCTGAGGAAGAAGCCCGTTTGATCAGAGAAAATGAACGTGAACGTCTGGAAGTGGAAAGGGCTCAACGTACCGATGATGCCAAAGAACACTCAGAGCGAGTGACTGCGCAACAAGCTGAGCACAAGAAGCATCAAGAAGAGCGTGAGTTGCATCTCAAAGAAGAGAAAGAACGCAAACTCGCTCAGGAAATGGCGACCATCCTGGCTGTAAGACAGCAATCGGAAGCTGAAACCCGTGCCCGTGAATTGCGTCTGAGACAAGAACGCGAAGTATTGCAAGAGATGATCCGTAAGGATAACGTGCAAGAAAAATATGTAGTCCGTCCTAACGAAGACCTCTACATGATTGCTGTACGTAAGTTTAAAGACCCTCGCGTAGCCGACTTGATCTACGAACTCAATAAGACCAAAGTTGAAGTGCGTTGGACAAGTGGCAAGCGTAGCTATTATGTCCAACCCGGTGTTGTGGTGTTGTTGCCCAGCCCCAGACAAAGCCGCGAGTGGCTTGCTCGCCAGATGACAATTATTGGCAAGGTGCCACCGCGTCTCGGCATGAGTGGTACAACATCGGTCGGTGCTGATGAGCGTCGCAATAACATAGAGCGCGTACTAGGCAAAATCAAAGAAGCTTCCAATCAAAACGAGAAGACATATTCAGTTAGACTCGGTGACACCTTGCGCTCCGTAGCAATGAAGCACCCTGATTTGCGCGATGTTACGCTGTGGAAGCTGCTTGCAACCAAAAATGGCTTGACTCCAGATATGGACTCTAAGGGTTCGCCTCTGGCTATATTGATTCGTGGTTCGATTCTCAATATTCCAACTGCCGAAGAAATCTCTGCCTACAGAGCTGAGCATTCGCCAACCAAAGCAACAACCAAAGAACCTTACAGCTTCCCATCTCACGCTATCCTTGATCTGGCGACTAAGCCTTGTGGTGGTTGTGATCGACTACTCAGTCAAAGTGCCACTATCTGCCCTGCTTGTGGATTTGCCTTCAACGAGCGTCCTGAGGCATCAGTAGAGTCTCAGTCAACTACCTTCAATATCCCCAAAGGTACTCCTACCCTCTCTCTAGATGATGATGAGCCGCGTACCGTAGTCACTACTCAGCAAAGTGATACCACTATTGTTGATATGGACAAGACCACTTTGTCATTGCCAGAGGCCGGACGCAAAGCCAATACAAATGACGGACTGATACGCATTGACAGTGAGTTTGAAGAAGTTGATGGTAGCCGTACCATTGAGGCCTTCTCTCAAACTTGCAGATTGGTGCGAGTGGAAGTGCAGGCTAGAGGCCGTCGCATCGTGCGCCAGCAGCTCGAACTAATTAGTGGTGATAACTGGATACCGGTACTGGCTTACGAAGTAGGAAATGAATGCTCTACTCGTCACGAGTACTCGCGCGATGGTCGTCGTAAATCAATCTCGATTGATTTGCCCTCGGTGGCTGTTGGTCAGATGGTGCAAAACGAACTCAGCCAGAACTGGGAAAAATATTGCGAGAGATTCCTCTCTGGTCGCAAGCTGTCAGTCTAGCTTATGCTCAAGCGCTCTGTGCAGCGCGGTGACCAGTAGGTACGCTCGCGTATAAGTTATCCTATTTCGGCGCTACTTACGTCGTCTGGTCCGTTATCGTAATTTTCAGGCGAAAAGCTCTCATCGCCTTCGTCCAGGGTGCTTCGCAACTGGCTGAATTTTGAAAGTTCGCCATTAAATGTTGCATTGCGCATACGATATGCTTCGTCAGCAGTGATGCGCTCACCTTCTTTATCTTCATCAAATATAAAGTGCAGAGTGCCGTCGAAGTCCTCAGCCAGGACATAATGCTTGTAGGTGTTTTCTCTTTGTTCGCCGCTTATATAAATTGGGCGGCCGCGGTATTTTGCTGCTGTGATTTTTTTGACTTCGCCGAGTTCATTGAGTAACAGCCCGCGTTCATTGACCTGTACTTGCATTTCTTCAACGCCAGCATCATCTTCCATCAGCGGCTTTTGAGCAGGGTGAAGGACCAAAAAATCTTCTTCAAAAACTACCAGTGGTGCATCTCTGCCAGCAGCACAAAATAATTTGCCATGACCACCGACCAGTGGTTGGTATATGTCTTCAATGCCAAGCTCGTCTGCTAGACCTGGTGCGCGTTGTTGTTTGTCCGAGTCTTTTGGATGTCTTCTAAAGAGCTTGTTGTAGTGCTCATCTGTCTCTTTGTCCTGCGCTTCTTGCTCTAGCACTTTTTGCCTGACTAATTCAGGATCTTCGCTTTGAGTAGTGGGAGTATTGGAGGTAGTGCTAGCTGCAGCCTGTTCGGCTGCAACTTGATCTGGATCTTCGCTATTCGGGTAGCTATTATTCTCCACCACCCTGATCCCCGTCGTTGCTTTCTTCCTGGAAGTTTTCCAGAGCATTTCTTACTTTATGCAAAAGTACCAGCTGGGCATCCGTGGATAGTTGTTGATCTTTGATCAAGTGAGCAGCAAGACAGTAAGCCAGGTCTACATCAGGCATGCCAATCAGGCGCTCAGTGAGTAGCCTGCAAAACCAGGCGGCTGAGTCTGATGCTGGTGTGTCTTTGCGGTTGATAGACGAGTTGAAGTCAAATTTGATTTTGGGATCTCTGACGACTTCTGATACTTCAAATCTATAGAGACATTTGGAGGTACAAGGTCCGCAAGTCGGTAGTGGACCTTGATCCCGTTTGTGTAGCTCAAGGAAGTCATCGCGCCATTGTCTGAGGATGGCGATATCGAGACGACGGTTGACTTCAGTCGGTTGAAACGCCGGTCTGAGCAAGTTGAGCCAGCGCAGGTGCTGCTCCTGGACCTGGTCGTAAAACCAGTAGTTTTCTTCACCCTTACGCTCAAAGTAACGCTCAGTAGCTTGAGTGAGGGCGCACCAGGTGATACCAGTGATATTACCGGTACGAGCTCGACCACCTATGACGCGCTGGATTTCGTGGATGATTTGAGCACGGAAGTGCACCAGCTGTGTCAGGTCTTTGAGAGTAGAGAGGATGTAGCGGTTGTAAACCTGTCTAAAAATCGGGTCGTCTGCTACTGGAATCGCTGTATCAAGTATCTGTGAATCACAGCGGTGCAGGCAGAATTTACAACCCATGTGGCGGTCGTATGAAGCGATAATATTGAGACCCTTCATCGCCTGTCTGACGATTTCGTCAGATTCGGCTGGTGTCTCAGGTGGTGGCACTTCCTTGGTCTTGTCAAACATGATCTGGAGGTGATAAGGCTGCTCCATTTTTTCGGCATAGACAAGAGCGCGACCTTGACCAAGGGCTGTGACGTGTCTCTTTTGCACATCGTCGAGGTTCATAGCACCACCCATAGAGTCGCGGTCATCGACAGCTACAATACGGTGCATGATCTTCAAGTTTGTGTTTTTTAGCGCTTCTGGCGCTAGTTTGTTAGGAATTTGGTCGGCGATAATAAAGCCTTGACCATAGCTTCGGATTTCAGCAAGCATGTTGGTAAAAAATTCAACGGCTTTACCAGCAGGGTTAGCAGACTCGCCACTCTGACCGGTTGGTACGTTTTTGAGCAGTCGGTGCGCCTCTTCTACAAGCATGACGTGCTGCAAGTGATCGTGCGGACCGAGTGCCTCTCGGTATTCATACAAAAATACCAGGAGCATACCCATGAGAAATGATTTTTCGCTGTCTTCTGAGACCATCTTTAGCTCAACCACTGTTGGTTTGCCAAAGAGTTGATCCATTGGTATGGAGCGGCGAGTATTGAGCATCTGCCCTTTACCACCAATAAGCAGTGAGCCGATTCTGGCTTTGAGAGCGGCTTGTACGTCGGGACCGATACGATCCGAATAACCGAACCCTTCCATAACGGGGTCGATGATTTCGTAAAGGTCTTTCATTGTCGGGTAGATTTCGGAGGGACAGTCCGGATCGCCTACCGCCATGCCTGGGGGCAGTCTTCTGTTGACGTTATTGATCAGGTCCCAGCCTCTAACCGAATAAATCGTGTTGAGAGCTTTTTCCAATACCTGAGGCATTGGTGAGTACATTTCAAAACTGGCGTTAAATACTGACTTTAGAGCGTCCAGGTGGGTCTGTACTTTGACGCCTTTCATGATCTCAAACGGATTGAGTCTGAATGGTGATACTGTCTCGTCTCCCAGTGAGAATGCCTGACCGACACCCTTGAATGTCTCAGACATCAGCATCATGTGTCGGTATTCTGATTTGGCTGGCTCGCACACCATAAACGGAATGCCATAACTCCAGAGCTGACCTACCAGATAAAAACAAGTGTTGGTTTTACCGCCGCCGGTTACGCCGCAGACGATGGTGTGCTTTTGTAGCGCGTCCACATCGATGTAATAAAGGTTGCCGGTATCTTCGCCACGATCAAGTATGTTGCCGATAGCAATAACTCTTGTGGGATCTTTGGGTGGGATTTCTGCCAGCGAAAATTCTGCCGATCTCCTGATTCTAAAGCCAGGCATTTCTTTTTTTGGCAGGTGTATAAAGGCTGACAGCATGCGGCTGTTGAGCGGGGAGAGGAAGCGATATTCGAGTAACTCCTGGAAGTATTCGCCATCACGCTTGCTGCGCAAAAGACCAAACTTGTGGATATGCTCAGCCAGCCCCGGGATTGAATGCGTGCGCATGGGAGTGGGACGGCTGGTCTCGTCTACATAAGTGGCGCGCAAAAGTGATTGCAAGCGCACAAAGGTATCGCCTTTTGGCGCAAAGAAATATGGCACTGTAAGCCACATGCCAAGCGCTGTGCCAAGCTGAATGTGTTTGAGATAAGAGTCCTGCAACTCTAGATAATATTTGATTTTGCGCTTTTTCTCAGGGTCTTCGTTCTCTTGCGCTCGCTGAATCTGGTCAACTACTGCTGTCTCTTCTTTGTTGACATTTTTGCTGGGAATTGGCACTGCCAGTATCAGTAGACCAAATTCTTGACCGGATAGACCTGATGAGAGGCGCTCGATTTGTTCTGAGTCGATGGTATCGCCGCCGGTGGACTTGAGCGCAGGTATACCAGTAACAACACCGGTGTGTTTGGTCAAAGGCTCTATCAGTGCCTGTATATCTTCAGCCGAAAACGGCTTTTTAAAAACATCGACGCCACCATAGACGCTATGAAGGATTGACTTGAGACTGTTGTAGCCAATTGTGGTGGCATCCGAGCCTTCATCGTCTTCGACGGCGCTGGGCAGCGAGATACCCATGTAGTAGTAGACGCCTGTTTTATTACCCAATACCAAAAAAGCGAGGTTGGCTTTTTGGCTGTGCAAACCAGTCAGAGCGTCTTCCATCAAGTACATGCGCTTTGGTGGTTTGCTGGGATCTGGATCTTGTTGAGTTTGTTGACCTTGATGCTGCTTTTCGCGTTCGATATCCCAGGAGCGCAAAATGCCGTCTACTCTGACAAAAGTCAGACCTGGTATGGGCCAACTAGTCAGCGAAGCAGGATCGACGCCAATGGTGTCGAGATTGTCAAGATCGTATCTGCGCAGATCGGCGATACGTTCTTCCCAGATGCTACGACTAGAGTCTCCCTGGCTCATTCTTTAGATTGCCATGCTACTAAATGTGGTGAGTACCGATAATTGCCTGTTTTGCATACACTAATAGTATCAAGATTTCGACTTAATCGACGGTATCAGACTTTCTTATGCCCGACAAGTGCATTTTTTCCAGCAGCTTCTTCTTGATTTTGCCTTCGGGGACATCGTCAAAGTTGTGGGAATGGAGGTTGAAAAGACCAGCTTCGTCGCCCATGCGGTAGCAATAGAAGGTCCTTTCTTCCTGGCGCACAACTTTATCGATATTGAGTTTTTCTTCGTCTGATACAAGCTCAAACTGTGGTGTGGTGTTGACCCGGTTAAAGATATTGGCCATGGTCTCGTTTTTGACCTTACGACCGTCAATGGGGAACATCTGTGGACCGAGCAAATCACCGTCTTTTTTGGAGAGCGCAAAGGTAATGAGGGTACCGATGTTGATGATGAGCTGGTTGCGGAAGTCTTCCGGCAAATGCTGAAGCGACTTGGTGACGGCAATAAGACCGATTTTGAATTTCTTGGTTTCTGATGTAATTGCTTCGATGGTGTTCTTCTCAATAAAGCTGTCAAAGTTGTCGAGATATAGAGCAACTGGACTGTGCGGTTTGTTGCCGACAGCTGAAAGAGTAAGACAAGTCTGTTTGACGCCTGAGACTATTAGCGAACCAAGCAGGTTGGCATCTTGTCCGAAGTCGCCCTGTGGGATGCGCACCAGAAGTATTTTCTTTTTGGTGATGATGTCCATCAAGTCCAGGTCGCCCTCTGGTTTGGTCAGAATGGAGCGGATGCGAGGATTGGATAGCATCGGGTTGATACGGTTGAGGATTGGCTCTACCCAGGTGATCCATTGATCTGTTCTGGCGAGCTTTTTGTATCTGCCCCACTGGTCGAGCAAGGTGGCAAATTCAATACGCTGATTTTTCTTTTTCTCGATATTTTCCAACAGTACGTCTCGGAAGTCGTTTTCGTTGAGCAGAGTGGGCAGGTCAATAAGTGTTTTGTTGTTGCCGATTAAAAGCAAGATGGCGTTTCTCAAGATGTCTGCTGTCTGGGCATTCCATTGACTCTGCGAACCTGGTGGCTCGGTATAAATAGCTTTGAAGCCATCGACTATTGAGGCGGCCGCAGTTTGCAGATCGCCGATATCGCCTAAGTTGAGCGGGTTGTAGGCAACTGAGCCCTCCTTATATGTAGGGTCAATTAAGATTACGCGTTTGGCGATGTCGCGGCCTCTAGGATGTGCCGCTATCCATTGAGTAATCAGGTCGACAAGTGAGCCGTCTGAATCAACCAAGAATACTGAGCGGTCTTCCGACTCAATATCATGAGTGATCATTTTCGCGACCAATCTGGACTTGCCTTTACCACCCTGGCCGAGGATAAGCATGTGCGGATTGACTTTGCGCATTTCAGGTGGAATAGCCAGGTCCTTTATCACCCACGGTGCTGGGAACCACCACTTCCATTCCATGCGCCGACCTAGGGGCAAGCTTCCTTTTTGCAGGGGTTTAGCCAGGCGGGCTCTGATTTTGCCATGCTTGGATTTGAATTGGCTGGGGATGTACTGTTGTTTGTTCCAGATGTTGATGGCACCACTAGGTCCAAACAATGAAACACTGCCTCCGACAAGAGCAACACCAAGTCCAATAGCTACAAAGATGCCATTATGGAGCATGAAGTCAATCATGTTGAACTTCTTACCGTCTCCTACATCTCCGCCACCGCTGCTATTGTTACTTCCACTGAGTTTAGGCATAGCAGAGCCAGCAGCATCCACTGGCATTGGTCGCATCAGCTTGGCGGTCCAGTCGCCTGTGTAACTTTCGACTTTTGCCTTGTTAAGGTAGCCAAAATTGCTGCCCGATTTCTTTTTGAACTGCCATTGTCCCTGGGCACTGAGCGGGATGGTGTCAAGGAAAATGTTGCCCTGTAAGAATATGGCCGGTCCGACATTGTGTTTGTTGCGGTCTACAAACTGCTTTTTGAGCAGCATTACGTTGACATCGTTTTGACGTGTGATGTTGCCTGTGGCAATAAAATAGCCAAATTTATCGCGTCCCTGGCCATATAAATTATTGCCGTTTTGATGCAGCTCAATTTGATTGAGGAAGCGGCTCTGACCTTGATTGACAATCAACTCCCACTGTCCTGCGAGTGCTGGTGTCGCTTGTGTAAGAGCTGGCAACCCGAGCGGACTGCCGCCACCGCCAGTGCTACCACCAGGTGCGCTGGTGAGGAAGGCTAGATTGCTTGCTATATGGAATATTGCAAAGGCAAAAAGTCCAAGTAGTGCAAGGCTGATGGAGACTAGTTTGATACCAATGGGAAAGCCTGCCAGTGTAAATAGTCCACCACCGCCTGCCATTTTTTTACGCAAGCTGCTTGAGCTATCCGAGTCATCGTCATCAGCGTCATCGTCACTTTTTAGTTTGCCGGATTTGCGACTGGGCTTGATGGCAATTGGTTTTGGAGCTGTTGAAGTGCCGCTAAAGGAACGGCGCATCGGTACTTCTCTGTCGTCATCGTCATCATCTTCATCGTCGCTGTCGTCGTCGTCGTCATCGCGCGATTTTTTCTTGCTCTTGGCTGGAGCGACAGATTTCTTCTTGGATTTGACTGAGACTGGTTCTTCGTCTTCATCGTCGTCATCATCATCGTCGTCATCGTCCCGCTTAGATATTTTTTTCTTGAGCGGTTTTTCCATTTCTTTGAGAGCACTCTTACTGGCTGGCTTATCGCTCTTTTCGCTGATACCTTCTTTGGCCTGGGCTTCGCTTGATTTGTAGTTGCCCGATTTTGAACTCTTCGAAAGCAGTGTCTCAAAGCTCGAATGGGGATCGTCACCATTGGAGCTTTTGCTGCTTAGTTCTTCTGTTGGGCTGGCCGCAGCAGCTGCTTTGGCTGGTTTTGACGGAGCGCTGCTAGAGGCACCGCTGGACTGAAAAAAGTCAAATGCTTCTGCTGTTGTCGGGCGCGCTGCCATTGGCGCAGATTTTGTAGTGGAATCTGATTTTGCTCTACTGGGATCCTGTGGACCTGCTACCTGTGGGCGTGTCGGTGCAGCCGCTGCCACCATCGCCACCACCGGAGCTACCACTGAGATGTTGTTTGACGGTGCCATTGCTGGTGGTGCTACAGTCGGTGTGACTTGAGTACCTGATTGGTCTTCTTGTTCTGCGCTCATGTCATTGTTAGAGGGGCTACCCTCAAAAAAATCACCGCGACTCCTGCTGTCATCCGCTACGTTCTGTTCTGCTACCGGTGGCGGTGCAAGCTGTGGTGGCTCAAAAGATTGTTCGTTGTCAGGATTTTCTTCGCTGTCATCCCTTGCTACACCTTCGTTTGGATCAAAGCTGTCATCGGGGTTAGCTTCTGCCTCTGTAAAAAACGGGCTCTGTACGCTGTGTTCGGTGGGAGCGGCTGTAAAGCTAAAATTTTCGATGCCGGATGGATGGCTCACTGCTGGAGCAGCATAATTGTCTTGATTTTGAGCGTTACCATTGCCGTTGCCGCTTCCATTGCCATTTGAGTTGCCGTTGCTGCCGTATTGAGAATCGGCTATTGCTGCAGGCTCCTGATTGATCTGGCTCTGGGCACTGCTGCCAAAAAAGTCCTGGGGCTCACTCATACTGATGCTTGAGCTATTACTATTGTTAAATTCGTCAACGCTGCTGGAGCCGCCAAAAGCATCGTAAAACTCATTGGCGTAGTCTTCTGTGCCGTAATCTTCGCTTCTGGTGTAGTATCCGGACGGTACCAGGGCGTTGAGCTGCCGGTTAGTGACAATGCGTTCTAAAATCAATCTATCTGGAGCCACAGAGACGACCATCGGAGCTACTGCGCCTGCGGAAGTCGCCACCACCGTAGTGGCCAGCCTGGATTGCACGGCGCCGCATGCTGCGCAGTCCCTTGATTTTGGTTTAAAGACTGCCCCACAAGAGGGACAGATGTTGATTTCCAACTTAGTACTCCAGAGGTCCTACCCTATGTTTTACCTCGGTAGACCCTCAATAATTCAAAGTTTGCGTAAAAACTGTCATTTGTTGCGCTCTGAGGCGATTTTTGCCCATTTTTTGTGGGCCGTGTGACTGATAAAGACCTGGCTTTGACAAACGCTAATCGTAATTGCTTAGTAATAGACTCCGAAAGTCGCTAATGCAGCATAGTTTGCTAAGAGTCAAAAGAAATATTACAGATATCTCAGGTGAATGTCAAGCGCCCGCCGGGTGCCCGTACTGCATCGCCTCGGGGTATATACTAATTGTGCTCGGATCATTTGAGACCATATCATATTGGGTACATAAGCTTTGTATGTGGTTTGGTGGTTGATTTTGCTTCGACAGGCGACACTGGGAAGGGTTTACTAGATGGCTCGCGAAGACAAGGGAGGCGCTACGGGTTCCTATCAGGAGCCAGGTGCAGGCAAGTCTGGCGATCAGGACAATGGCTCCCTCGCTGCCAGACGAGCGCGGCTTAGAGGCAGTCTTGCCAAGCAGACTGTGCCTCCAGACCCCTATATTCCTTCTCCATCCGAGACTGTAGAGCTTGATACACTCAGTCAGACTGGCGAGCAAGCTACCATAAGTGCTAATTCGGCCATTGATGTGGATGCCAAGCCTGCATTTACAGCGGATTCCCATGATTCTTCTATTGAGGCGGCAGTTATGGCGGCAGTGCCCGATTTGACAAGGGTCGAGAGCGCGCCCGTTCAGATTGAGCCGGATGTGCCGGCCAATTTCCAGGATCCATTAAGCAAAGTCGAGATAGATATGCGAGCTTCGGTTACCGATCCTGTGTCCAGCAATACTGGTTTGGAGCAACTTTTGGCACAAAATAATGCTCAGGTAGTGGAGCTACTCAATACACTCGACCAGCAGCTAGGTGTTTGTTCAGTCAACCTTTCGCAGATTTCCAAAGCAGCAAACGAGCAGCTTGAGTTAGTGCGTAATCTGGCTGAGACGGTGCAAAATCAGGCTTTTGGCGAGATCGGCTTGAGTTTGAATAGTCTCAGCGAATCAATGTCTGCAGCTCTGGAACCAATGAAGGCCGTTGGTGAGCTCGTACCAGCTCTCGATACACTTGTTTTAGCGATGAGCGGGCGTCCTCCCGAAACCCCCAAAGAGGACAACGGTCTTACTCCTGAGCAGTTAGTAGCAAGCCTTGCCGACCAGCTTTCTTCAGGTCGCATTGACCCATGGACATTTAAATGCGCTTACATGGCGGTGTTTCCCTCGGAGCACCCTGCCGATCTTTTGCGTAAGTTAGTCGATTTGCTCGGCACACAGCGGATTTCGGGAGAGTTTTTCCGAGCAGCTTATGATGCCGTGCAAGCAGCCGAGCCACCCAAGCCTGTTTATAATTTTGCTGCCGCAGCTCCCACTGGCGACCGTACTGTCCAGGACGAAGCTGTGATGCAGCAATTAGAAGCTTTGCGTCTTGCTAACGAGCAACTCAAAGAGCGCATGGATCAGCGCGAAATGGAGTTTGCCGAGCTGTTGCAGTCTAAAGAGACCGAGGTCTCTGAGACTCAAGAGATGCTCAACAGCCGCTGGGAAGAGTTTAGCTCTCGCTATGAGCAGCTCTCTGAAGTAGTGCGGGAGCGCAACGAGCAGCTACTGATAAAAGAAGCTGAGCTAAATCGCCTCCAATCAGAACGTGATATGGAGCTAAATCGCCTGCAATCAGAGCGCGAAATGGAACTGTTGCGCATGCAGTCTGAAGTCTCCACAAAGGAAACTGAAATCAGTCAGCTCAAGACTCAGCTGGAAGAAATGCGTGATCAAACCAAAGACATGGTGGCAGATCTGCAGCGTCAATTGACCAGCACCAAACAAGCTGTAGAAGAAGCAGCCAAAGTAAAAGTCGAAGTACCCAAGCCGCAGACCAGTTTCTTTGAGGCTGCTGCCGCTCAGCAAGCCGCTCAACCAGCGCAACCGCAGCTCTTTAATCCCAATCCTATTCCAGATCCAGTGCCACAACCAGCACCGGTCCCAGTACCAGCACCGATGCCAGCACCAGCACCGGTACAATCTCTAGCTAATGATCTCGTCTCCAATGCCTCAGGCACTCTCGGAGCTGGTGCAGAGCAACTCAATACCGGGGCCATGTCCAGTGCACCAGCTCTGGCTGCAGGCGGCCAACCCGGTGCACTTGGTGGTGGCAATCAGGCAATTCCCAGGCCACAAGTGGCTGCACCGACCACGCCCTTCCCTGGTACCAGTGGTAGCTATGGCAGCGGTGTCCGTGCACAAGTCTTCGAAGTAATTGTCAGGCAAGCGCTAGCTGGCGCTCCCTGGCGCGAAATCTGTGCCGGTCCGATGCAAGTCAACAACATCTCACCTGATGAGGTCGAAGTTGAGGTCAAGCGTCGTCAGGAATTTTTGAAGAAGTAATTCCAATTCAAAGACTGATAAACAGCTCTGACTGTTTGTATTCTATTTATTGCGTGCGTTGAGAGCTTTTTCGGTCTCTTTCCACTCTTTGACAATCGAATCAAGATTGCTCATGTAGTGGAAAATGATAATTGATGGCAGATGCTGAATCGTCTGCGTGAAAATAAAGAACATGACTCCAATAATGACAGTGGTACAAAGCGCTGTCAGATTGCGAGTAATGCGCATTTGTTCGTCGATGCGCTTGCTGAGCTGTGCAATTTGAGCTTCCAGTTGATTACTTTCCACTTTTCACCATTGCCTTTGATCAATTACTTTCAGTGCACCAAAATATCACATATCGACTACAGGTAATCGTCAAGAGCGGTGAGGCTAGTTCTGATAATTGCGTCCTGGTCTTCAAACACTGCACGCAAGTCGATAATGACTCTGCCTTTTGAAATAGTCGAAATCAGTGCTGGCTTTTGATTGCGCAAAAACTCAGCGATTTTTTCGGAGCAATCGACTTTTGATAATTTGGGCGCAAGCGCAATACCAAAACTATCTTGCAACTCGCCCGGTAAACTGCCACCGCCCAGTGCGCTCTTTAGGGGCACAACCTCAATTGCGAGGTTTTTTAGAGCCAGACAATCTATCAATTTGTTTGCTCTGTCTTGTAGCTCTGCTGCTTTGCGCGCAGCAAATTTAAATACTGGCAAACTGTCTGGTCCTTCTGCGCCATCTACATATATGTATTGACCGAGGACTGCTTCAAGCATGGCAATGACTATTTTGTCAGCGCGCAGCGCCCGATAAATAGGGCATTTGCGCAGTTTTGAGACGTATTCGGCGCGACCGCAAATGATACCGGCTTGCGGCCCACCCAGCAATTTGTCACCACTAAATAAAACTAGATCTGCACCATTGCTTATGGTGTCCTGTACAGTCGGCTCTACTTTTAGGTCGTATGCGGATAGATCAACAAAGCAGCCACCACCAAGGTCAAAAACCAGTGGCACTGCCGCTTGCTGCGCTATATCTTTGAGTTGTTCAACGCCGGCTTCTTCTGTAAATCCAGATATTTCAAAGTTGGAGCGGTGGCACTTTAGTAGCATGCCGGTATTTGCTGTGAGTGCATCCTTATAGTCTTTTGCTCTGGTGCGATTGGTGGTGCCTACTTCTTTTAAGGTACCGCCGGATGCGGCTATTACATCTGGTAAACGGAAGCTCCCACCTATCTCGATTAGCTCTCCGCGGGAAGTGATCACTTCCTTTTTGTTGGCCAGGGCATGGACAGCAAGCATCACTGCCGAAGCGCAGTTGTTTACTACAATTGCTGACTCAGCTCCAGTTATCAGACGCAATAGTCTGGCAATTTGACTGGTGCGTTCGCCTCTTGAGCCTTCTTCCAAATCAAATTCTAAATTTGAATAACCTTTGATGGCTTGATAGAGGCTCTCGGTTGCCCGAGCCGGCAGCGGTGCTCGCCCCAAATTTGTGCTCAAGATGACTCCGGTGCCATTAATAACCGGCTGTATACCGGCACCGGTGAGTTCAGTAAATTCTTCTTTGAGCATCCTTGCCAGACTGGCTGCATCAAAAGGTCCATCAATTCTGGTTTTGTTTAAGAGGTCGTGGAGTACTTTGCGCACAATATCGCGCCTGAAAGTACTCAAAATCTCCGCCAGAATGGGTTCTCGCAGAATTTTATCCACTTGCGGTGGTCTGGCTTTTACGTCTTTATCCAAGTGGCAATCTCAAGGGCAGGGGGGAATTTCCCTTAAATAATACTCTCGTACTCTTGTCAGAATAGGTTTGAACAACCACAATTAGAGTATGTAGTATATGTGGGCGTTTACTGCGAGGCTAATTTGTGGGCAAGACTTTAAGAACCAAAACCCTCTATCAGGATAAAGAATGGCTCCAGCAAAAGTATGTCAAAGAAAAGCTGAGCACAGTAGAAATCGCCAAAATCTACAGAGAAACCGAAAACAAGTGGTGTGACCCTAACACCATCTCGCGCTGGCTCAAAAAACACGACATCAGCATGCGATCATTAGCTGAAGCTCAGCAAAATAGACACTCAACTGTTGTGCCGCCAACAAATAACCGTAAAAGAAGCGGTTAAGTCGTATTTTTTTATATACCAATGCCGCAACTTGCCCACCCACCCATCATCGTGAGGGCGCAAGTGAGATATAGTAATACGTCCCTTCCGCCTGTCAAGTAAAACAGGCTGTAGGCGACAAACGAAAAGGCGGGTAGCCAGAATCTTTTGTCGGCTTCTCTAATAGCGTGAGCAGCCAGGCAAAGTGCCAGGGCTATTGGAAAACCTAAAAAGACTACATCAAAAAGCATAGCGTTACCCCATCTAGCAACATTATTCATTATTGACGCCCTGTGTCTATGGTGAAATCCGCAAAATAAGCGGCGGGCTGGATGAAGAATGATTGAAAAACGGCAAAAGGACGACAGAAAATGAAGAGCGGAAACAAGAGACCAGGTGGCGGTGGCAAGCCGAGAGGCGGTCAGGGAGCTGGTCGAGGACCACGTCAGGGCGGCGGCTCTAAATCGTTTTCTAACTCCTCATCTAGCAGAGGTCCTGCTGGTGCCGGTCGTGGTCGTAGTAGCAGTGGCGGTAGTAGCAGCAGTCGCACTGGCTCAAGCGGTGGATTTGGCGACAAAAAACGCTCATATAGCAGTGGCTCTCAAAGTGGTAGCGGATATGGTGGCGGCTCCGGCGGTCGCAGTCGCTCCAGTAGCAGTGGTAGCAGCTCCGGCGGATATGCTGGACGCTCGAGATCATCAGAAGGTGGAAGCTCCGGTGGATATGCTGGACGCTCAAGATCATCAGAAGGTGGAAGCTCCGGTGGATATGCTGGACGCTCAAGATCATCAGAAGGCGGCAGCTCCGGCGGATATGCTGGACGCTCAAGATCATCAGAAGGTGGAAGCTCCGGTGGATATGCCGGTCGCAGCAGCTCATCAGAAGGCGGCGGTTATCGCGGTCGCTCCGAAGGCGGCAGCTCCGGTGGATATCAGGGACGCCCCAGATCATCGGAAGGCGGAAGCTCCGGTGGTTATGCGGGACGTAGCAGCTCATCAGAAGGCGGCGGTTATCGCGGTCGCTCCGAAGGTGGCAGCTCAGGCGGATATCAAGGACGCCCAAGATCATCAGAAGGCGGCAGCTCCGGTGGTTATGCCGGTCGCAGCAGCTCATCGGAAGGCGGCGGTTATCGCGGTCGCTCCGAAGGTGGCAGCTCAGGCGGATATCAAGGACGCCCAAGATCATCAGAGGGCGGAAGCTCCGGTGGTTATGCGGGACGTAGCAGCTCATCAGAAGGCGGCGGTTATCGCGGTCGCTCCGAAGGTGGCAGCTCAGGCGGTTATCAGGGACGCCCAAGATCATCAGAGGGCGGAAGCTCCGGTGGTTATGCGGGACGTAGCAGCTCATCGGAAGGCGGTGGCTATCGCGGTCGCTCTGAAGGTGGCAGCTCGGGCGGTTATCGTGGTCGCTCCGAAGGTGGTAGCTCCAGTAGTGCACCTAGACGACCCTATGGAGACGGCGTCAGATCCGGTGGAGACTATCCACGCAGACGTCCAAGCGAAGGCGATTTTGAAAGCAAGCCCAATCCAGAAGGCGGCGACACTGCACAGGATGCTGGTGAAAACGGCGCATCAACAGGTTTTGGTAAAAGAGCCAGACCAGAAGGTGGCGGTGCTTATGGCAGAAGACCGGAAGGTCGTTTTGAAGGACGTCCAGTCTACGGCAGCGTAGAGAGAGGTCCTCGCCCAGAGCGCGGCGCTCGTACTGGTGGCTATGGTGGCAGACGCAATGAGCCCAGTGTCGAAGAATTGGAAGAAGAAGCACCTCCAGAGCGCACCCGCGTCGGTCGTTATGGCACACATGCCACCACTGAATTGCCTGTGCTCAATCAGCAAGAAGTAGAAGACGAGTTTGTCTACGGACGTAACTCAGTGGTAGCGTTTTTGGAGCGTAGTGACGCGCCGGTAAACAAAATTTTTATCGCAAAAGATACCGATCCAGATCGTCGTCTCGACAAAATTATGCAGCTCGCCAAAGAGCGCGGCATACCTACAGTTGTTTGCGACAAAATCAAACTCAGTACGCTTATAGGCGATCGCGATAAGCACCAGGGTGTCGTAGCCCAGCTTGCGGCGAGTGAGTTTTTGGAGCTATCCGAATTTTTGGATTATCTTGATGCCGATCTCGCTGTTCTTAAAGAACGTGGTGAAAGTCTTGATGGTTACACTGTCGCCATTCTTGATGGTATCGAAGATCCACACAACATCGGAGCGATTATTCGTTCTGCTGATGCTGCTGGTATCAAAGCCATTCTTTTGCCGCAGAGACGCTCTGCTGGTCTTACAGCAACCGTAGCTAAAGTTAGTGCAGGCGCACTGGCTAACATGAAAGTAGTGCGCATCACAAACATCGTAGCCACCATGGAGAAGCTAAAAGAAAGAGGCTTCTGGATTGCTGGTATGAGTCTTGAAGGTGCCACCGAAATCTATGATTCGGATCTAAAGAGACAACTTGTACTTGTCATTGGTTCGGAAGGTGAAGGTATAAGTCGTCTTGTCTCCGAGAATTGCGATTTGCAATTGAAGATACCTATGAACGGTGTCGTGCAATCTCTCAATGCTTCGGTAGCTGCTGGCGTTATCTTTTACGAAATCATCAGACAAAACCGTAAGAAGTAGACTTAAAAGTCGGTTCGCATGCGCCGGGGCAGGGCTTCTTGCACTTAAGCGCTAATGCTTGATTGAACGATCTATTGATCATATTGATCGGTAGATCGTTTCCACTTGGCTTGGTTTGTGGTTCCAAAGAGATGACCTTTACAAAAGTTATATTAAGTTCCTGTAGCTAAACCCAGCAGGGAAGGGGCGTCTGTTTGACACGATCAAAAAAACATATGTAAAATCAATACTCCTTATCCGTGCATGGTTAATCTCTCAGAGGTTAGTACTTGCGCGTTTGCCGGTGTAGCTCAATGGTAGAGCAACGGTTTTGTAAACCGTAGGTTGCGGGTTCGAATCCCATCACCGGCTTTTTATGGGCGGATGTCCGAGTGGCTAAAGGAGGCAGACTGTAAATTTGCTAGCGAAAGCTTACGCTGGTTCGAATCCAGCTCCGCCCAAATTTTTTGCTTAATGCAAGAAGCGGCAACTTCAATACTCGGCTGAAGTTGCCACCAAGACCAGAAATGGTAATCAACTAACTAAATAAATCCTGGAGGATTCGGCGTTTTCGCCAAAGCAAAATGATAATTGGGTTACGCCCATGTAGCACAGTGGTAGTGCACCCCCTTGGTAAGGGGGAGGTCACCAGTTCGAACCTGGTCATGGGCTCCATTTAAAATTTTGATACTTGTTCAGTCAAGAGAATCATTCAGAAGCAACCGTCATTAGACAAGTAAGGAGAGTAAGGGAAGATGGCCCGTCAAAAGTTTGAACGCAACAAGCCAAACGTGAACGTTGGAACGATCGGGCACGTTGATCATGGCAAAACATCGCTAACAGCCGCTATTACTTTGACCCTTTCCAAAAAAGGTCAAGCTAAAGCCAAGAAATACGATGAGATCGATGCTGCTCCCGAAGAGAAAGCTCGCGGTATCACAATCAATACAGCACACGTAGAGTACGAGACCGATGCTCGTCACTACTCTCACGTAGACTGCCCAGGACACGCCGACTACATCAAAAACATGATTACCGGTGCTGCCCAAATGGACGGAGCGATTCTCGTAATCTCCGCTTCCGATGGTCCTATGCCCCAGACACGTGAGCACATCCTGCTTGCTCGTCAGGTAGGCGTACCCCACATCGTCGTATTCCTCAACAAGTGCGACATGGTTGACGATCCAGAGCTTCTCGACCTGGTCGAAATGGAAGCTCGTGAATTGCTCGACAAATACAACTTCCCCGGCGACAAGATTCCTTTCATCCGTGGATCTGCTTTGAAGACTCTCGAAGGCGATGCCGCTGCCGAAGCTCAAGTAATCGAATTGATGAAGGCTGTTGATGACTACATCCCTACCCCCGAGCGCGAAATCGATAAACCGTTCTTGCTCGCTGTAGAAGATGTGTTCTCAATCACCGGTCGCGGTACCGTTGCCACAGGACGTATCGAGCGCGGACAAATCAAAGTCGGCGAAGAAGTCGAAATCGTTGGTCTCCACGATACACGTAAGACAACCGTAACTGGCGTTGAAATGTATCAAAAGACTCTCGACAGCGGTATGGCTGGCGATAACGTCGGTATCCTCCTCAGAGGCGTCGACAAGACCATGATCGAGCGCGGACAAGTTCTCGCTAAGTCTGGTTCAATCAAGCCACACACCAAGTTCAAAGCAGAGATCTACGTTCTCTCCAAAGAAGAAGGCGGACGTCACACTCCATTCTTCCCTGGTTACAGACCTCAGTTCTACATCCGTACAACTGACGTAACTGGCTCGGTAACATTGCCAGCCGGTGTTGAAATGGTTATGCCTGGCGACAACGTCGCCATCGAAGTAGAACTGATTCAACCAGTAGCTATCGAAGAAGGTATGAGATTCGCTATTCGCGAAGGCGGACGTACCGTCGGCGCAGGCGTTGTTGCTACCATCATCGCCTAAGCTTCAAAACTTAGAGTAATTGCAAGGGCTGTCTTTCGAGGCAGCCCTTCTTTTATGCTTTAAGGTAAGATCAGCACCATATCTGATGCGGTGGAGTTGGTTGTGAATAGGCTTTGGAAAGCTCTAAGTCTTTGTCTTGTGTCTTTGTCGTTCCTAACCACTTTGTTAGTGGCTAGCGCCGAGGCCCGGGGACCAGCCTCTGGTCCTAGCTCTGCCGATGATGCCGCCGCCAGTAATCCAAAGTTCATTCAATACTGGCTGGAAAAGGACAGCAACCTTGGTCGTACTAATCCTCAAGATAAGTCATCGAAATTTTTGCTATACGCAAGCACCCTTAATCCTGCAACTTTGTTTTACCCCAATCTGGAGCTGGTGCGCAGGCTCACTACTAATTGTCAGGATGCCGCTGCTCGCAAATTTATTGACAGAGTCAGGCTCAAATATCCAGGTGGCGCTGAGGCTACGGTGCTGGAAGGGGTGGTGGCTCAAGAGAAGGTCCAGCCAGAAGTTGCAAAGGTTTGTTTTCTTAAGGCGCTCGAAGCAAAAAAATACTATGGACCCGGTCCTCTGAGTGATGGTGCACTTGGTCTACAAGCAATTGGTTGCACCAGTGATGCTATCAAAATGCTCGAACGAGCATCACAGTTGGATCCATCAGCACAAAATCACTTTGCCTGGGGCATTTGTCTGCTCGACGTGGGGCGGTATAAGGAGGCTCAACAACACTTGCGTAAGCATCCTGCCATCACGGCTGGCACAGGCTATGTGCTCAGATATTTGATCGAGGCTGACTGCAAAGCAAAGGATTGGGTCGGTGCAATTGAGGATAGTAAAGATATAGACAAAATGCACGGTGACAGATCATTTACGCGCAAGATTTTGGAACTCCGCGGCGACTCATTTACTGCGCTTGGTAGATACCAGGAAGCAATAGTTGCGTATACCGGTGCTATCAAACTCTTAGAAGCTCCTGTCTATTTGCGGAAGCGTGCTGAATGCTACAAAGCGCTTGGGCAGAGTGCCCTTGCTGCAAAGGATACAAAACGGATGGAGCAGTTGTCGGATTATTAGGTCGATTTGTTCGTTTGGTTGTCACTGCTGGTAGTGGCGTCTGTGCGGTTGTTGGGATCTAGTGCTGTCAATTTTGTAAGTAGCTTGTCTAGAGATGCATCGATGTCCGGGAGCTCTTGAGCGACGTAGATGGTTGATATTGGCGTGGGATCTTTGCCTGTTAAAAGGTAATAGAGGGTCGCGCCCATGGCGTAGAGGTCGCTGGCGGGCTCTGCTTGTCCTCTAAATTGCTCAGGTGGGAGGTAAGACTGTTTGCCTACTACTGTACCTGTGGTGCCGTCCTGCATCTCTTGGGCGACGTTAAAGTCAATGAGCTTTAAATTGCCAGCTTTGTCCAGTATTAGATTGTCTGGAGTAAAGTCTCTGTGCACCAGTGGCGGTGATAGACCGTGTAGATAGTCGAGTATTGCTTGCATCTTGGTGTGCAGCTCTTTGACTTGTTCTTGGCTTAGTGGTCCATTTTGAGCCACGAGCTGGCGCAGGTTTTGACCGTCGATGTGTTCGAGCACTAGATAGGCTCTGTGGTCCTCGATAAAAAAGGAATTGAGTTTTACTACTTGCGGATGATCAAGACGACTGAGCAGCCTGGCTTCGTTTTCAAATCTCTCTAGCGCTCTGCGCCGTGCCTGGATATCGACATAGATAGGGAGCACAAATTCTTTGAGGACGACTTCATTGCCGTCTTTGTCTCTAGCTAGATAGGCAAAGCCCTGACCGCCAGAGCCAAGCTCCTTTAATACAGTATAGCTACCGTCATTCATTGAGGCTCCAGGAGTTAGAGGCTTGAGTCTTTCTCTTTTGGGTGGAGCCGATAGTGCGGTGAGCCATATCTCGGTATAGCTGTGATCTGCGGGCTTGGCCAGTAGCTCCATCACCTCAGCATCGCGCGGGATGTTCGGGGCGTATTTTTCTATTTGGTGCAGGAGCTTTTCGCGTTCATCGGGTGTTTTAAAGTTGTCTAGTTTGAGTTTGATGCTTTTAGTTTTAGTCTTAAACACAACTCCTTGATTTAGTGCTGTGTTTTTGCTGACGCTTTGTTCAATCTTTATGCTTTGTAAGTCGCGCCACCTCAAGCTGGCATCGGCTTTACGGCTTACTTTGTGATACAAAAATCTGATGCCATTAGGACCAACTGCCAAGGACTTTGGTAGTCGCAAAAGCCAATAACCAAACGCCATGATTGATGCTGTAAATGTGCCACCAAAGAGCAAAACAAAAATGTAATTTAGATTTAGCCCAACAAACTTGACTGTTTGGGCTATGCCAGGCAAGTTGCCGTCGTCCTTTGGTGTTTTGCCAAATAGAGTTGCTAGCAATTGTGCCACCATGTCACCAGGGTTGAGTAGCAGGATGATTGCCACCATGACCGCCAGTGCCACGTCTTTCCATGGACTGTTTTGTGAAAAGCGCTGTTTGACCCATCTCTCGGCACCCGCCATGGGTTTGTAGGCGATTTCAGTTTCGCAATCGAGGAGAATTGGTGTCTTTATTTCTTCTTCTTGTTCGACTGGTTTGTTTTTTGCTTTATCAATTAATTTGTTTGCGGCTACGAAAATGCCGCATTGCATTACTACTGCAAATACAAGAAAAAATGTCTGTTTACCTGCATCTGGCACCATTGTCATCAGCGGCGCGAAGACGCAGCTGAGCCAGAAAATTGCTAGAAAGATTAGGGATTTTAGGGAATCAAACATCCCCAATTGTTTTTTATGGGAGATCTTGTGCAAGGCCGCGTGGAGTTTGACTGGGTAGACAAACTGCCATGCTAAAAATGCGACACTCTGACCAATTACGAAGAGCCTGCAAAAAAACAAAAACAGCAGTAGGATAACGTCGAGAAGCCAGATTCCGGTCGAAAGTGAGGCTGAATCCTTTAAAAAAAGACTGTCCAGAAGAAACCAGGCGAGTGGATTAACTGCAAAAAGCAAGGTTGCCCATTTTTCACCAAGTGCGGGAATTCCGGTTTTGATTTTTAAGTCCAGCGTATCTTTGCCAAACAATCGATTGAGTCTGTTTTGAGTTGAACCCGCCAGAATAGCAAAGTAAAAACAAGCGATCAAAGTGATGAGATCTGTTGGTCCTCTTTGATAGGCAAAATTGCCTGAAACGATAATGTCTATATTGAAAATCAAATATGTGATGCAGATCAAACTCGCCCCAAGAATAACTAATATGGGGTTCTTACAAAAATATTGCAGGAGGTCTGGTGTTATGTAGCTTCGATCATTTGAATTTGACTTTGAGTCCGGCTTTGCTTTGTTTGACTTACTATCTACACTTGAGTCATTGCTTGCTTGATTCCTTGTCTCAGTGTTTGTCTCTGTGCCTATCTCTTCGTTCTGAGTTATCTTGCCTTGATCAACCAATGGCGCGGCACCATCCACCTCGTCATGCACGACAAAGCGAGTGGCTTGTTCATCTTTGACTTCAAAGTCAGCCACGTTTTCTCCTGTCAAAGTCTTGCCGGCACTGGACAAAGCAGTCCTTTTGACTAGTCTTCTGCCTTGGCTTGCTCTTGCCCTTTGAGTACTTCATCTGCTGTGGGTCTCAAGGCTGGGTCCATACTGGTCAATTGTGTCATCAATTGATCCAATTGAGGATCTAAATCTGGTAGCTCTTTAGCGACCCGTAAGGTAGATATTGGAGTGGGATCCTTACCTGTTAAAAGGTAGTAAAGCGTCGCTCCCATAGCGTACACATCAGAGGCGGGCTCTGCTTGCCCTCTAAACTGCTCCGGTGGCAGGTAGGCTTGTTTGCCCACGACTGTGCCGGTGGTGCCGTCCTGCATCTCCTGAGCCACGTTAAAGTCGATTAGTTTGAGATTGCCATCTTTGTCCAGTATTAGATTATCTGGAGTAAAGTCGCGGTGCACCAGTGGTGGTTCCAGGCTATGGAGATAAGAGAGGATTTTGCACATTTTTGCAAGCAATACCTTGGTCTCTTCTTCGCTAAAGTGACCCTTTTCGGCGACTATCTGGCGCAAGTTTTTGCCATCGATATGCTCCAGTACCAGATAGGCTCTGTGGTCTTCGATAAAAAAGCCACGCAGTTTAACGACTTGTGGATTATCGAGCCGACTCAACAGTCTAGCTTCATTTTCAAAGCGTTCTAGTGCTTTGCGTCTAGCCTGGATGTCTACGTAGATTGGCAAGACAAATTCTTTCAGTACTACTTCTTTGTCTTCTTTGTCTTTAGCGAGATAAGCAAAGCCCTGACCGCCAGAGCCAAGCTCTTTTACTACTGTGTAGTTGCCTTCGTTCATCACGGCATCAGCAGTAAGAGGCTTTAGCCGCTCGCGCTTTGGCGGTGCTGATAGAGCTGTCATCCATACTTCTGTATAGCTGTGGTCCGCTGGCAGTGCCAGTACTTCCATGATGGCTGCATCACGAGGGACGGATGGCGCAAATGATTCGATAGCGTGCAGTAGTTTTTCTTTGTCTTGACCAGTTTTAAAGTTGTCTAGTTTTAGTTTTACTGTCTTTTTTGGAGTCTTAAAAAGCAAGCAATCAGATAGAGTAGATGCCGAGTTTAGTTTGCGCTCCAGTTTGATTTCGGTCAGTTCGCTCCAGTTGATGCCGCGGTCTTCTCTACCAGTAAAACTGTGATACAAAAAGCGCAACCCTCGAGGACCGGAGATGATGGCTGTAGGTAGACGTAAGAGGTAGACTCCCAGACCCGTTACCAGGCTGATAAAAAAACCGCCAAAGCAAGTGACAAAAATTTGATTGAAATTGAACAATGCGCTCAAAGCGCCTCCGCCTACTCCCGGGAGCTTGACGGTTGGGGAGTTGAAAATATGTGACAGCAATTCTTCCAGTCTCTGACCGGGATTGAGCAGCAAAATACCACCCACCATAAGTGCCAACAAAATTGGCTTCCAGACGCTACCATGCGAAAACCTCTGCTTCATCCAGCGTTCTGTGCTGGCCATAGGTTTGTAGCCGATCATCTCTTCATCGAGGTTGTAGCCGTCTTGTGCTCTTACCAGAGCCGCTAGTTTTTTGCCTTTGGATTGGATTCTCTCCAGGTGTCCTAGCTTTTTATTTATAAAACCAAAAACAAAGGCTTGCAGTGCTATCGCCAGGGAGAAAATGACCATGTTTGCATTCAATGGGAGGAAGAGAAATAGGGCAAGCAGGAATGGTAAAAGGTCGATAAGGAGAATGCCCGTAAAGAGACCTGCCATAAGCAGCTCTGTCTTTGGACTGTCAGGGTTTAAAACGTTTTGCTCTTTGAGTGCTTTGTATATCTTTTGGGGATATCTAAACAACCAGAGCAATCTCACTGGTATTTGCAATACAAACAGCAGCATTGGCCCCATCGCCAATGCCGTCAACAGTGGGTAAATAGGATTGTTCTGGTGAATGTACCATTCGGGATCAATGGTTTGGCAAGTCTTAAAGGTAAGTGAAAAAAGCCACAAAATAGCTATCGGGCTAAGAGCACCAATTCGATTGAGCAGGCGCATCTTTCCATTTTTGCCCGCTAGCCCATCCAGTCGGTCTTCAGTCTTGGTGGCCCACAAGCTAGCAAAGACCATACCAACTATCATCGGAATGGACGCACAGGCACTAGCAAGCAGACGATAGGCAGGTGCAATTTGAAAAAGGCAAAAACTGATAATTATAATTCCAAAAATAAGCAGGGCGTGCTTACTTATGGCGGATGCAAATACGTCTGTAGTTGGTGCTTCTACTCTCTCAATATTTTCTATTGATTCTAAGTATTCTTGATTGGATTCAGCAATAGCATTTTCTAGTGCCGTTGATACGGATAGTTCTGACTTTTGACCAGCATCAGTTGTCTCTTTGATGTTTGTATTGTCACTAGCTTTCTGACTTTCAGTAGTCGGTTCAGATTCGACGATGATTTTTTCGTCAACAACAAATTTTGTTCTGACCATTTCTTTTTCGCTATTGGCAAATTTATCCATGGACACCGGCCTTGTCCACGAGTTGTTCTTTAATCGCAGTCAGTCTGGTTTTTAGCTCCACGGCGTCAGCTAGTCTCTCTGATTCTTCAAAGGCGCTGAGATCACTTACCAGTTTATCCAGCTCCTCATTAATATCCGGGTTGACAGATTTGGGATGCGAAATAGACAGTGGCACAGGCTCTTTGCCTGTGAGTAGATAATAGATGGTGCCACCAAAACTATAGAGATCGCTTGCTTTGTTGGCTTTGCCACGCAGTTGCTCTGGTGCTATATAAGCCTGTTTACCTATCAGAGTACCGGTGGCGGTGCCAAGAAATTCATTGGCGGCTCCGAAGTCTATCAAGACTATTTCGCCGTCGTTTTTAAGGACTATATTGTCGGGAGTCAGGTCGCGGTGAATGATAGGTGGATTTTGTCCATGGAGATAAACCAGGATATCTGCCAGTTTGAGTGCCCAATCCAGCACTTTGACTTGATCCTGTGCGCCGTTTTGTTTGATAAATTGGCGTAAGTCTTGACCAGTTATGTATTCAAGCAAGAGATAGTGGCGATCGTCCTCCACAAAACAGTCCTGGACACGTGCTATGTGTGGGTGCTCTAGCGAGCAAAGTAGTGCAGATTCTTTTTCTAGATACTTAATAGCAGTCTCTCTCATACCCTCGTCGGCCGATTTTGGTACCACTGCTTCTTTGAGTACCACCAGATCGAGCCCGTCTTTTTGTGCCAGATATATGGCACTAAAGCCACCAAAAGCCAGTTGTCTGACGATTTTGATTGAGCCATTGCGCAGGGTCGTATCCGGCTCTAGCGGCACAAAGCTTGTACTGTGGAAACGTCTCGATAGCTCATCGTCCCATAGCTCTGTGTAGCTGACACCGGTGATGCCTTTATTTGTATTTTGTAGATTAGATTGGAAGCTCGTTAGCGCTGCGTCTCTTTGAGCACCTTTGGCAAAGGCCTCTATAGCCATTAGAAACTGCTCAAGGTCCTGAGGACTCATCGATTTTGTTGACAGGGCAACTGCCGCTCCATCTTTAAAAACCATTTGTATATCATCGTCGACCAGTGATACCGATGCAAGCTCATCCCATGTGCGCCTGCGTCTACCCTTCATTGCCAGTTGATACCAGGGCTGGAAGGAGATACCGTCGGTGGTGACATAGAGTCTGTCGTCCTCACAGACTGCAGTCAGCATAAAGCCGGCCACTACCACCACAAGCGGCAGCATCAGAGAGCCTGCCACGACATAAAAAGGCAGACTCGCTACTTTGTCGGCTTCGCGCATAAAGTAGGTAATTAAACATCCCAGTACAAAGGGAGCCATAAAGCTCCACACAGGGACAAAACCTAGTACCGAGTAAAAACCGACTTTTTGCGGCTTATTGTCGTATCGGATTGCAAGTTGAAATTCGGCCACTTATTAGAACCAGTTAGGAGTCGACCAGGGCCACCTTGCCTGTTATTCCCCTAAATCCGGTCGCTATGTCAAAGTCTGCGAAGTATGAAGCCCTCTGCCGTAGTGTCTTCGCTTTCGGACGACTCAATTACTCGGTTAAACAATTCTTTGGCACGCTCCTTGTGACCAGCGGCAAGCTCAATCCAGCCTGTATGTTTAAGGCTTGTGATTATCTCTGCATCCTTAGTGCCATCCTCTTTATAAAGTAAAAGAGCTTTCTCCAGGTTTGCTATTGCTTGATCGTCTTGATGCAGCACGTGTTGGATTATGCCCAGCTGTTGATATCCTTCAGCTAGATCAAACTTCTTTGTGGTGGCGTCTTGCTCGTAATACTTTAAGCTGGCCTGTCCACAGGTCGCTGCTTCTTCATACTTGTGAGCATCACATAGTGCGCTCGAAAGATTGTACGCAATCCTTCCCTTTTGTCCGTTACTGGTTAACTTTAGTACGTCTTCGTAAGCTTCTTTGAGCATTGTTACGGCATTGGTGTGATCGCCGGTCTTGTTTTGAGCATTGCCGAGATTGGCTTTAGCTTCCACTTTTATCGTGTCTGTAAGGCCGGGAGTGGTCTTGATTAGGTCATATGCTTCTTTAAGTAAAGGAAGTGCGCTTTTGGCGTCATCCATCTTATATAGGTAGAGTTCACCGCGGCGAGTGACTAAATCAAAGTATTGTTTATCGGACGTGCTCTTCTTGGCCGCCATGCCTTGCATCGTTGCCAGAATCGCATTGGTGGCGCTGAAGTCCTTGTCGTCTTCGGCAGTGTGGGCTGCTTCATCCAAAAAGTCGTACACCTCTTCCGGGCTGGCTTTGTCCGAGTAGGTGTGTTTCATCCTTGTATTTGAATAGTTGAGTCCTTCGCGTTTGCTCTCGGTGCTGACATAGATCACCGATGTCAAAAGAGCCACGACCAGAAAGCCAACGACTGCGAGGATTGTAGTAAGGAGTGGCTTATTCATATAAGTCTTTGCAAATTGCTGGGGCTATTAGCTTAGTGCATCTATATAAATAGCGGCCTCAGATTTTGGAGCCTTAGTATTGATCGAAATGTAAATCTTAAGGCATTGTTGAGACTGCCTGGTTTGTCTAAAAGCACTGGTTTTAGTGTGATTTTGTGTTGCAGTTGTTAACGCTAGTAATAAAGGCGTTATTGCATCACCTGGTTTTATAGCAGGTGCGTATATGCCCAAATGGTCAGGGTTTTAGGCTGACAAGGGGTGGTGCCGTTTTTGGCGTTCCTGCTTGATAACCAAAGGTGAGATAAATTTACTCTGTCGGTCTATGTCGTATATGTACAATGGGTGGTTCGTTCGCCAGAACGGTCATTCCGTGCCGTCCTCGAATATAAGACACAGCTAATGTGAGCTTACTAGAGGACAGACGAAGAAGAGATTGACTGGTCAAACGATATCTCGTGGACATGCGGGTTTCCTGCGTTTCTGCGAGAGGCTGTTCCGCCAGACCAGATGAATTGGCGGCAATAGTAGGTCCCGTAAAGCAAAACGACGTTCTATACAGAACCAGGGAGAGACTGACGAGATGGCACGTGCCAAAAACCCCAAGACAGACGGTGCACAAGGTTCAGCCAAAGTGCAACGAATCAGAATTCGCTTGAAGTCTTACGACCACAGACTGCTCGATAAGTCTTCCGATCAGATCGTCGACACAGCCAAGCGTACCGGTGCCACCGTATGTGGTCCCGTACCTTTGCCGACAAGAAAACGTATTTATTGCGTTCTGCGCTCACCTCACGTCGACAAAAAGTCACGTGAACACTTCGAGATCAGAGTGCACAAGAGATTGATTGACATCAATGACCCCACACCTACCACTGCTGATGCGCTGATGCGCCTCGATTTGCCGGCTGGCGTGGACATTGAAGTAAAGCTCTAATCTAGAACGAGACAGAGACGCGAATTAGAAGGACTGAGACGATGACATTAGGCGTAATGGGCAAAAAGGTCGGAATGACCCAGATATTCGATGAGAATGGTCTGGCCGTACCCGTGACTGTGGTTCAACTGGGCGAGAATATCGTCACAGACACCAAGACCAAAGCCAAGAATGGCTATGAAGCTGTTCAAATCGGCGGCTTTAAAGTGCTTGAGCGCAAGCTCAACAAGCCCGAATTGGGCAATTTCAAGAAAAAGGATCTGGCTCCTCTCAAACCTCTTAAAGAGTACAGAGTGGCCGATGCTGCCTCCTTCACCGTCGGCGAAGCCCTCAAAGTTGCCGAACTTTTGACAGTAGGAATGCTGGTCGATGTGCGCGGACGCTCAATTGGTAAAGGCTTCCAGGGCACAATCAAACGTTATAACCACGGTCGTGGACCGATGAGTCACGGATCTAAGTTTCACAGATCCATGGGTTCTATCGGTGCTGGTACCACCCCCGGTCGCGTCTTCCGTGGTCTGGCTATGCCTGGTCACATGGGCGACGAAAATGCTTGTGCTCGCCACCTCAAAGTGGTGAGAGTGGATGCGGAAAAAGGTCTCTTGCTTGTTAAGGGCTCTATTCCTGGTTGTGATGGCGGCCTCGTTGTTGTCACCGCTTCAAAATCCAAGTGGAACTAATCTGTTTTAAGAGAGAAGAAAAATGACATCCGCTCAAGTTGTAGATCTCAAAGGCAAAAAAGTAAGCGACCTGGAATTGGCTGCTGACGTATTTGCTATCGAGCCAAACGTTGGAGTGCTTCACAGCGCTTTGATCAGACAATTGGCTAATGCCAGAAGAGGCAGTGCTAATACCAAAACCCGTTCTGAAGTACGTGGTGGTGGTCGCAAGCCCTGGCGTCAAAAAGGTACAGGCCGCGCAAGAGCTGGCTCCATCCGTTCACCATTGTGGGCTGGTGGTGGTGTCACCTTCGGACCTAAGCCACGTGATTATTCAATCGCTATGCCTAAGAAGCAACGCGTCCTGGCTCTCAAGTCAGCGCTTGCAGCTCAAAGCGAAAACATTGTTGTAGTCCAGGACTTCGACAAATTTACCGAAGCTAAAACCAAGCAGTTTGCTCAAGTTCTCAAAGACCTCAACTTGACCGACAAAAAAGTGCTGGTAATTCTCGATTATGCATGTGACGCATGCAAGAGAGTGGAGCGCGCCGCCAGAAATATCGATGGTGTCGTTGTTATCCGCGCTTCCAACTTGAACGTCAAAGATCTCCTTCACGCTGAAGCTATCCTCACCAATAGCCGCACTCTCGAAGCAATCACCGATCGCTTCAAATCTACAAAAGAAGAGCAAGCTGGCGAGAAAGTAGCCAAAGTGAAGACAGCTAAGTCCGAAGTGGCTGAAAAGCCAGTTAAGGAAAAAGCTGAAAAGGCTCCTGCCAAAGAGAAAAAAGAAGCTGCTCCTAAAAAAGAAGCCGCTCCTAAGAAAGCAGCTGCAGACAAAGAAGCTCCTGCTAAGAAGACCACCAAATCGACTAAGAAGGACGCCTAAAGATGAACAAACGTCATTCGCAAATCATCCTCCGTCCTCTGATTACGGAAAAATCCGCTGCTCAGATGGAATTCGGACAATACACCTTTGAAGTACTCAAAGACGCCAACAAGGTAGAAATTGCCCAGGCGCTCAAAGAAATCCTCAAAGAGCTGTATCCAAAGTCCAACACTGAAATCATTTCAGTCAACACCTCTGCTATCCGCGGTCGCTTCAGAAGAAGCAAACGTCATGGACGTTTCCCCAAAGATAGTAAGAAAGCGATTGTCACCGTATCTGGTGACGCGCTCGAGCTCTTCACCGCCTAGTAGCTGAACTGGCGAATAACTGAAGAGCCCACAGTAATGGGAATCAGAAGGCTAATTAAAGGAACGAGTAAATGCCTACCCGCAAAGTGAATCCAACCTCAGCAGGACGCAGGAATATGTCTCTGGCCGATTTTTCGGACATAACCACAGACAAACCTGAAAGATCTCTGCTCCGCCCAATCAAAAAGTCCGGTGGTCGTAACAACCAGGGACGTTTGACCGTAAGACATATCGGTGGCGGTCACAAAAAAGCCTATCGTGTTATCGACTTCAAACGCGACAAACATGATGTCCCCGGTACTATCACTACCGTTGAATACGATCCAAACCGTAACTGCCGTATTTGCCTAGTGCAATATGCAGACGGTGAAAAACGCTACATCCTGGCTCCTCTTGGAACCAAGGTTGGCGACAAAATTATGTCCGGCCCCAGTGCCGAAATCCAGACCGGTAACGCTTTGCCGTTGCGCGCTATTCCTCTAGGTACGATGATCCACAACGTGGAGCTGACACTTGGACGTGGCGGTCAGCTTGGTAGATCCGCTGGTGCTCAAATTCAGCTACTTGCTAAAGAAGGCAAATATGCAACTTTGCGTTTGCCCTCCGGCGAAATGCGTATGGTGCACATGGAGTGCATGGCAACAATAGGTCAGCTCGGTAACCCCGATGCCAAAAACTTGCGTATCGGTAAAGCCGGTCGTAAGCGCTGGATGGGTATCAAGCCTGCTAACCGCGGTGTTGCTATGAACCCCATCGACCACCCGCACGGCGGCGGTGAAGGCAAGTCGCCAATCGGCGGCAAGCCGCAAACTCCGTGGGGCAAACCTGCCATGGGTTACAAGACCCGTCGTGGCAAGGCCAACACCTCGGATCGTTTCATCGTCAAGCGCAGAACAAAGTAGGAGGATACTGTGTCTCGATCGCTTAAAAAGGGACCTTTTGTACATGTCTCATTGGCTAAGAAAGTCGAAGAGATGAACAAAAAAGGTGACAAACGCGTTATCAAATCGTGGTCACGTGCATCAATGATCGTGCCCGAAATGATCGGTCATACAATTGCTGTTTACAATGGTCGCAAGCATGTGCCCGTCTATGTTACGGAGCAAATGATTGGCCATCGTCTGGGAGAGTTTGCGCTCACCAGATCATTCAAGGGTCACGCTGGCGGTGAGAAATCTGCCAAGAGAGGATAAGTCTCATGGAAAGCAAAGTTTGCGCAAAATGGATCCGCATGTCACCACGTAAGGTGCGTCGCGTGGTCAACGAGATTCGCGGCAAAGAAGTCGGCAAAGCTCGCGTTATGCTGAGATTTATGCCTTACGAAGCAGCAAGAGTTGTCGAAAAACTTCTTCACTCCGCCGTTTCTAACCTGGTGCACTCAGAGCAAAACCCGGTCACCGAAAGCGATGCCGATAACTTCAAAGTTGTCGAAGCTTTCTGCGATGGCGGTCCTACTCAAGAGCGCTTCCAACCTCGCGCCAGAGGTCGGGCTTATCCCATCCTCAAGCGCACCAGCCACATCACTCTTAAACTCTCAGACATCTAATGTCATCTGTAAGCATCTTATTAACGAGGAGCAACTAAGTTGGGTCAGAAAGTAAATCCTGTAGGTTTCCGCGTCGGTATTCACCGGGGCTGGGCTTCTAATTGGTTTGTTCAAAAGAAAGATGTTGCTCCGCTTATCGAAGAGGACTACAGACTGAGAACTTTCCTCAAAAAAGAGCTCGCTGGTGCTGGCGTTAGCAAAGTTGAAATCTCACGCAAAGCCGATCACATTACCGTCGACATCTTCACCGCCAGACCAGGCGTTGTAGTTGGTAAAGGCGGACAAGGTATCGAGACTTTGAGTCAAAAAATCAAAGGCATGATTAAGCGCGTTGGTCTTGATGTCAAAATCAATATCCTCGAAGTTAATCGCGTGGACCTGGAAGCTAAGCTCGTTGCCGAATCAATTGCTCAGCAATTAGAAAAGCGCGTTGCTTTCCGCCGTGCCATGAAGCAAGCGATGCAACGCTGCATGAGAGCTGGAGCCGTTGGTGTAAAAATCATGGTTGCCGGACGTCTCGGTGGTGCAGAAATCGCTCGTACCGAATGGGCTAAAGAAGGTCGTATCCCGCTGCAAACTCTGCGCGCTGATATCGACTATGCCACCGCTGAAGGTAATACCTTGATGGGCATCATTGGTGTCAAAGTCTGGGTATTCAGAGGTGAACTCGAGCCAGGTCAATGGTCTCCGCCAAATATCAAAACGCAATCAGAACGGTCCCAAGAGGGTCCTCGCAACGAAGCCAGGGGTCCCGTCAAGTCTGGTCGTAGATCCAGGAAGGCAGGTTAAGAACAATGCTAATGCCCAAGCGAACCAAATATCGCAAGCATCAGCGTGGCAGAATGTGTGGCGCTGAATCTAGAGGCGTTGAAGTTCAATTCGGCGACTTCGGACTACAAGTCCTGGAGCCAGCCTGGATTACTTCTCGTCAAATAGAAGCTGCACGTAAAGCCATGGTCAGAAGCGTCAGACGTGGCGGCAAAATGTGGATCCGCGTTTTTCCTGATAAATCAGTATCTAAGAAAGCTGCTGAAACCCGTATGGGATCAGGTAAAGGTAATCCAGAGTTTTGGGTAGCTGTAGTCAAAACCGGCAGAGTCATGTTTGAAATGTCCGGTGTTGCTCAAAAAGATGCTCACCACGCTCTTGAGCTCGCTGCTCAAAAGCTGCCTGTCAAATGCCGCGTAGTTGAAAGACATGCCGGAGGAGCTGCCCAATGAAGGTAAAAGAAATGAGAGAGCTCTCTAAAGAAGAGCTCGTTGGAAGAATCGATGAGACAAGAAAAAGTATTGTCGAAATGAGATTCCAAATGGCTATGAGAAAGCTTGAGAATCCAGCCAAACTCCGCGTAACACGCAAGCAACTGGCTCAACTGCTCACAATCCAAACTGAAAAAGAAGCTGTCAAAGGCTAACTTACAGAAAATCGTTTAGAGAAAGCATCAAGGCTTAAGGGGTCGAGAAAATGCCAAGGAAGGTATTAGTCGGAAAGGTTGTATCCAACAAAATGGATAAGACGGTAGTAGTTGCCGTTATAAACCGTTTCCCACACCGCAAGTACGAAAAACAAATGGTCGAGACACGCAAGTTTAAGGCTCATGACCCCGAAAACAAGTGTCAAGTTGGAGATGTTGTGCGCATCGAAGAATGCCCTCCTATCTCTCGCGACAAGAGATGGAATGTGATTGAAGTAACTGGTCACGCTATCTCGAATGCTGCAAGTGAGGTATCGAGCAAATGATTCAGGTACAAACAAGATTAACCTGCGCAGATAACACCGGAGCTCGTGAGCTTATGTGCATCCGCGTCCTGGGCGGCTCCAACAAGAGATACGCATCAGTAGGCGACGTTATCGTAGGCGTAGTTAAAGACGCTCTACCTAATATGCCCGTCAAAAAATCCGAAGTAGTGCGTTGCGTCGTAGTACGTGTGACAAATAACGTCAAGCGCGCCGACGGCTCCACTATCAGATTTGACGACAATGCTGCCGTCATCGTGCAAAAAGATGGCAACCCAAAGGGTACTCGCGTTTTCGGACCTATCGCTCGTGAACTGCGCGACAAAAACTTCACCAAGATCATTTCGCTGGCTCCGGAGGTGCTCTAAAAATGACCGCCAATAAAAAGGATGCAGCCAAGAAATCTTATAGGCTGACCAATTCACCCATCAAAACAAAATCAAAGATGGGCAACAAGGTAGTTGTCTCCCGCGCTCTCGTTAAGCCGGCTGCCACCAACCTGGTACCAAATGTGCACGTCAAGCGCGGCGACCTCGTCATGGTTGTCTCCGGTGCTCGTACTCGCACTAAAAAAGATGGCACCAAGCTTGAAGGCGACAGAGGCAAAATCGGCAAAGTCCTCAAAGTTTTCCCAAAAACTGGCAAGGTAGTTGTTGAAGGCGTCAATATCGTCACTCGCCACGAGAAATCGAAAGCAGCAATGGGCGGTAGTAAGGGCGGCATCATCAAAGAAGAAGCCCCTATCTTCGCTTCAAAAGTAATGCTCTATTCCAACGAACTCAAAAAGCCCGTAAGAGCTGAGAGCCGTAAAAAACTCGGTCTAGAGTAATTAAAAAGTTTTGGACGACAAAGACCGTTCAAGTAAGTAAACAGGAAAAAAGAAATGCTCGATATCAAAGACAATTACGAAAAGCAAGTCAGGCCCCATCTGACAAAGCAATTTAACTACTCAAATGAGATGCAAGTCCCACGCGTAGTCAAAGTTGTAATCAACATGGGTCTTGGTGAAGCAGCTAACAATGCTAAAGCCATCGACAGCGGTGTCAAAGAGTTGGCAACTATTGCCGGTCAAAAGCCCGTCGTCAATCGCGCTCGCAAGTCAATCGCTACCTTCAAACTGAGAAAAGGTCAGCCTGTCGGCACATCCGTTACCCTTCGCGGCAAACGTATGTACGACTTCCTCGCCAAACTCATCCACATAGCGTTGCCTCGCATCCGCGATTTCCGTGGTCTATCTTCTCGTTCTTTCGATGGTCGCGGTAATTTCTCCGTTGGTATCAAAGAGCAGCTCATTTTTCCTGAAATCAACTATGAGCAAATCGATGCAGTAAGAGGCATGGATATTTCCATCGTCACCACTGCCCGCACAGACCAGGAGGCGCATGCACTACTCGCCGCCCTCGGTATGCCTTTCAAAAAATCAAATTCCCCGTCGTAGTCAATAGTTAGTCTAAAAAAGTCCAAGGAGAGGAACGTACAACGTGGCTAAAACATCCATGATTGACAAGGAGCACAAGCGCCAGGAAGCTGTTGCCAAAGGCAAGTATCCTAAGGTGCGCTTGCACAGTCGCTGTCGCATATGCGGACGTCCTCGCGGTTTTTACCGTGACTTTGGACTTTGCCGCCTTTGCCTGAGAAAGATGGCGCACGATGGTTTAATTCCTGGACTCACCAAATCTAGCTGGTAGGAGATAGCAAATGCCGGTAACAGATCCAATTTCGGACATGTTCACACGTATCAGAAACGCCATTCGCGTTCAGGCTTCGGCCGTGGAAATGCCTGCCTCCAAGCAGAAAGTTGCCATCGCTGAGCTTCTCCGCAGAGAAGGTTTCATATCATCATATGAAACTCGTGCTCTGGGAGCGCCAGAACAGCGTATGCGCATCGTACTTAAGTACGGTGGCAAAGGCGAAGTTGTAATTCAAGGGCTGAAGCGCGTCAGCAAACCTGGCCTCCGGGTTTACAGACAAGCTAAAAAAATGCCTCGAGTATATGGTGGTCTCGGTATCGCCATCGTCAGTACCAGTCAAGGACTGATGACCGATCGTCAAGCCCGTAAGGGCAACCTCGGCGGCGAAGTGGTCGCTGAAGTCTGGTAAGGAGTAAGACAGATGTCCCGTATAGGTAAAGCACCAATTGAAGTGCCCTCTGGCGTAACCGTCCAGATTGATGGTCACAAAGTCCTGGTCAAAGGACCTAAAGGCCAGCTCGAGAAGACATTTCGTCCCGAGCTAGACTTCAAACAAGAGAATGGCAAAGTATCGGTCTTGCTCGTTTCCGAAGATCGCGTCGCCCGTGGTTATCACGGTTTGACCCGCACCCTTCTGGCTAACATGATCAAGGGCGTCTCGGCTGGCTTTGAGCGTCAACTAGAAATAGTCGGCGTAGGTTATCGTGCCACCATGGACGGTAAGAAGCTGGTTATGCAACTCGGTTACAGCCACCCCGTAGAAATCATGCCTCCTGATGGCATCACCATCACTGTCGGTAAGAAAAACGATATCACCGTAGCTGGTATCGACAAACAAGCCGTCGGCGACCTGACTGCGTTTATCCGCGATAAGCGTCCACCTGAAGTTTACAAAGGTAAGGGCATCAAGTACCAGGGCGAAGTTGTCCGTCGTAAGGCTGGTAAGGCTGCTGGTAAGAAGAAGTAATCTGAGACCAGGGACTAATCAGAATAAGTGACAAGTATCCCAGCGTAATGGTCGAGCACTATTAGATGTTGGGAAAAATAGAATTCTAAAGAGCGTTAGAGGCACTAAGCAAAATGATCAATAAGACAGATAGAAAACAAAGCAGAGTTACCCGTCACCAGCGGATTCGCCGTCGTGTCACTGGTACCACCGAGCGCCCGAGGCTCTGTGTCTACCGCTCTAACAAACATATCTATGTACAACTTGTGGATGACACCACTTCCACAACAATCGTTGCCGCAAGCACTCTTGATGAGTCTTTGAAAGATTCAAAAACCTGGAACGTCGATTCTGCTAAAGCAGTTGGCGAACTGGTCGCTAAGCGCGCTAAAGAAAAAGGCGTTAATTCTGTAGTTTTTGATCGCGGCGGATACATCTATCACGGACGTGTCGCAGCTGTAGCAGAAGCAGCACGTGAAGCCGGTTTAGAGTTCTAAGAATCGTAAAAGAGTCGCCCCCAGGGCAAACAACTAAGAAGAAGAGGATAACTTCTAGATGGATAAAGAAGATAAGGTCGCAGGATTCGAAGATCCTAATGCAGCAACTGGTGCTGAAGGCCAACGTCGCGGACGTCGTACAAATAATCGTGAAACCGGTCGCCGTCCTGATGGCGATGGTAAGCGCGGTGATAGACCCGAGTCCGAGTGGGAAGAAAAAATCATTCAAGTCCGCCGCGTCACCAAGGTCGTCAAAGGCGGTAAAAAACTGTCCTTTAGAGCCGTGGTCGCTGTCGGCAATGGCAAAGGTCAAGTCGGCATCGGTGTTGGCAAGGCTAGCGAAGTTATCTCCGCCATTCAAAAGGGTGTCGTAGATGCTAAGAAATCTTTGATCTCGGTACCTCTAGTAGGTACTTCAATCCCTCACCAAATTATTGGTAAGACTGGCTCCAGCCGCATCTTGCTCAAGCCCGCTGCAAAAGGTACTGGTGTTATCGCCGGTGGCGCTGCTCGCTCCATCCTCGAGCTAGCTGGTGTCGGTGATGTGCTCTCCAAGTCTCTTGGATCGCGCTCTCCCCTCAACGTAGCTCGCGCTACAGTTGATGGTCTCAAAAACCTCCGTACCTTCGAAGAAGCTGCTCGCCTCAGAGGCATCAGCATTCGTCAGCTATTTGCATAAACCCCCTGGTCTCTAAGAGATCAGCTCGTATAGAAGGACTCAAACTATGTCAGCGATTAAAATCACTTTGACAGCCGGACTGGTCGGCAAACGCAAAGATCAAGTCAAGGTCGTGCGTGCCCTCGGTCTGCGCAAGTTTGGTAGCTCGGTTGTCCATCAAGACAGCCCCACCATCCGTGGTATGTGCACCAAAGTGCACCACCTGGTGTGCGTTACCGAAGCCAAAGAAACTGCCAAAGCCGCTAAGTAATTAGCACATCACTTAAAACAATAACCGAGTCGTCGCTCAAGGTTTTGCAGCCAGAGCAAAACGGCGCCAGGTATAGGAGAACAAATGCAATTAGACGAACTAAAACCACAAGAAGGTTCACGCCGTAAGAAGAAAAGAGTAGGCAGAGGCCGCGCCTCCGGTCATGGTAAGACATCTACTCGTGGACACAACGGTCAAGGTCAACGTTCCGGCGAATCGAAACGTTTTGGCTTTGAAGGTGGACAAACCCCCCTTTTCCGCAGACTGCCTAAATTGCACAATTTTGACAGTGTGCCTGGTCGTGATTGGGTTGAGCTCAATGTCAGCTCACTTAATGCACTCCCTGCTAATTCTGACGTTACTCCCGAGTCTCTCGTTTTGCACAGAGTATTGCGCAAACCAACAGACAGCCTCCGTATCCTCGGCAATGGCGAGCTAAAAGTAGCACTCAAAATCAAAGCGCATCACTTCTCACAAGGTGCCATTGACAAGATTCAAGCCGCTGGTGGTTCATACGAAGTAATTCAGGACGCAGCACCAACTCGCAACCCTAAAAATAGAGAGTAATGACCGTTCATTACTTGACAAGAAATGACCCGTTCTTGGTTTAAGTAGTTTCACTTCGCAAGAAGTAAAAACGAAAAACCCGAGGACGGGTCTAAAATATTGTCTGTACCAATTCCTAGTTAAAGAGTAAGCAAAAAATGTCAGAGAGTGTTTCAAAGCGTGGCTCCAAGATAGGTGGTCCCGAGGACTGGCTTGGACTGCTAAGCGCTGCCGGGCTAAAAGAGCGCATACTCTTTACCGTCACAATGATTGTGCTTTACCGCATTGGCGTGCACATTCCTATTCCTGGCGTTGATCCCGGCGCTTTTACTAAACACCCTGAGCTTGCTCAAAACTTGCTTGGCATGATCGACCTCTTTACCGGTGGTGCTCTCAATAAGTTATCTGTGTTTTCAATGGGTATTGGACCTTACATCACATCATCGATTGTGATGCAGCTCATGACCGTTGTCATACCCAAGCTCGAAAACTTGCAAAAAGAACAGGGTGAGCAGGGTCGCCGGCAGCTTGCTCAAATAAGCCGCATGGTGACAGTTGGTCTTGCTATCTTCCAATCCTTTATGTTGGCGCAGCTATTGAGTCGTATCCCCGGTGTCGTTATTGCACCAGGTCCGCTTTTCCTTTGCACTACCACTTTGATACTTACAGCCTGTGCCGTCTTTATTATGTGGATGGGCGAAATGATTACCGAGCGTGGTGTCGGTAATGGTGCTTCGCTTTTGATTTTCCTTGGTATTGCCGCGCGCTTGCCTGTGATGATCAAAAACACAATCGAAGCAGTCCAGACTGGCCAATCTCAGGTACTCGGCGTAGTGGCTTTGCTTGTCTTTTTCCTCCTGGTCGTGGCCTTTATTGTCAGGCTGCAGCAGGGTGTGCGCAAAGTAATGGTGCTTGGCTCTCGTCGTAACGTCGGTCGCCAGATATTTGCTGCTCCCGATGACTATATGTATTTGCCAGTTAACCCTTCGGGCGTTATGGCCATTATCTTTGCGTCTTCTTTGATGATGTTTCCCAGTACTGTGATGCAGTTTTTGCAACAACAAAAGCAAGATCCCGGTCAGATTGTCTATAACAATATTGTCTCAGTGCCTGGTATTGGTCCTGCTTTTGCCAATATTGCCAGCATTGCCTGGGTCAAGACCGGCTGGGAGTTTGTTGTGCAAGAAACAAACAATGCCATGTCCTATTACCACTGGGAACATTCGCTTGTTTACTTTATCTTGATCCTCTTTTTCGCTTTCTTTTATTCGTCGATTGTCTTGCCTGTGCGTGACATGTCCGACAACTTGAGACGCAGCGGTAGAGCTATTCAGCACGTCCGTCCAGGCCGTCCCACCACCGAATTTTTGGAAAAGACTCTCAACCGTCTTACATTTATTGGCGCTACATCTGTTGCCATCATCGCCATTGCCCCTATCCACGTAGAGCAAGCGACGATGGTGACGACACTACAAGGACTGGGCTCCACATCGCTCATCATCCTCGTTGGTGTGGCGATTGATACTCAAAGACAAATTCTCACCCATGCCCTTTCATCGCGTTATCAGGCGCGCGGGCTCTTCCGTAACGACAAAAAGGATATCTAAAAATGCGTATTCTCTTTCTCGGTGCTCCAGGCGCTGGCAAAGGCACTCAATGCAAAAGGCTCTCCGAAAAGTTTGCTCTGCTTCATCTATCTAGCGGCGATATCTTGAGAGAGGCTGTGCGCAATGGCACTAAAGCTGGACTTGCTGCCAAAGACTTTATGGATAAAGGTCAGTTGGTACCAGATCCGGTTCTAATCGATCTCTTCCGCGAAAAACTGAGCGCTGATGAATGCAAAAAAGGCTTTATCCTCGACGGCTTCCCGCGCAACTTAGCCCAGGCTGAGAGTCTCGATCATTTGCTGGGCGATATCAATGCCAATCTCGATCATGTAATCGATCTAGAGACCTCTGATGATCTCCTTGAAGAGCGCATCACCGGTCGCAGAGTCTGTCCCAACAAAGCTTGCAATGCTGTCTATCACGTCAAATTTAGCAAGCCCGCCAAAGATGGCATCTGCGATAAGTGCGGTACCGAACTTACCCACCGCTCTGACGATAAACCAGAGTTGGTTAAGCAGAGACTCTCTATCTATCATGAGCTAACTGCTCCACTTATTGACTTTTATAAAGGCAAAAAGATCCTTTGTGAGGTCAGTGGCGAAGGCGAGCAAGAAGACATTTTTGCCAACATACTTAAGACCTTAAACTAGGATTTGTAATGATACTGACTAAGGAAGAAGACCTTAAGTTGATAAGAGAAGCCGGTGCCTTAGCGGGTGCTGTCCTTGAGCTTATCTCTAAGGCCGCTAAACCAGGTATGACCACCTGGGAAATCGACGAAATGGCCGAAAAGGCTATAAGAGATGCCGGTCACATCCCTACTTTCAAAGGCTACAAGGGCTTTCCGGCTACGGTTTGCGCTTCGGTCAATGAAGAAGTGGTGCACGGTATCCCCAATAAGCGCAAGGTCCTCAAAGAGGGCGATGTCCTCTCGCTTGACCTGGGCGTCTCAGTGCGTCGTATGGACAACGGTAAAAAGTTTGATTTTATCGGCGATACAGCAGTCACAGTGCCAATCGGCAAAGTGCCTGATGCTCTGCAAAAGCTGCTCGACGATACTCAAAAGTCATTGTATGCGGCAATTAAAGCCGCCAGAGGTGGTGCTACTCTCGATGACATTGGCGGTGCGGTAGAGGATGTGGGCAACCTCAACTCATATGGCATCGTGCGCGACTATGGTGGACATGGCATCGGGCCTGACTATCATGAAGATCCATTCATTTTCAACTATCGCACCGGTAGCAAGACCAAGTTGAAACCTGGTATGGTTATAGCGATTGAGCCTATGTTCAATCAAGGCAGCCATAAGACCAAGCTAAAGTCTGATCGCTGGACGGTTGTAACGCAAGATTACAGACCATCAGCACATTTTGAACATTCTTTGTTAATCACTGAAGGCGAACCTGAAGTGCTTACTAAGCGTCCATCAGAGGTAATTGAGTGACTAAACAGGGCGTCATCGAATTTGAAGGAACCATCCGGGAATCCTTACCCAATGCCATGTTTCGGGTTGAACTCGACAACGGTCACAAGGTCTTGGCCCATATATCCGGTAAGATTCGCAAAAACTTTATTAAGATACTTCCAGGCGATCGAGTGCGTGTAGAGCTCACCCCATACGACCTTACGCGTGGAAGAATTACATACAGAATCAAAGATTGATGTACAATTAGACGTTTGGCTGCGGCCTCTCTGTTTTGCATGCAAATGCGGGCAGGGCTTGGCTTCCGTGCCAGCAATGTTAGCGTTGTTTCAGAATTGGATAACGCGGCGAAAGCCGCATAGAGAGCGGGAAATGAAAGTTAGAGCTTCAGTAAAAAAGATTTGCGATAAGTGCAAAGTGATAAGACGCAAAGGTCGCGTTGCGGTTATTTGCGAAAATCCCAAGCACAAACAACGCCAAGGTTAAGAACTAAGTAGTTAACTCTAATTAGGATATTCAAGAGATATCCGCGTTATTTTTATATGAGTCTCGATCCGCCGATTCCAGGTTGCTAAGAGGCTTTGAGTAACACTACAAAGTTGCCGCGATTAAGAGCACGTCAAAACTTGAAGAAGTAAGACGACAGCAAGCACTCAATGCCTAGAGCATAAGCCAAGTGCACAATGGAGGATAAATGGCCCGTATTGCCGGTGTTGACCTACCGAGAAACAAGAGAACCCCGATTGCCCTGACATACATTCATGGTATCGGCAGAACTTCAGCCGCCAAGATCTGTAAGAAGGTCGGCATATCAGATGAACGTCGCATTCAAGATTTGACTGAAGAAGAAGTCAATCGTATCCGCGAAGAAGTGGAGAAGAGCGGCAATTATCAGGTCGAAGGCGATCTGCGCAGAGTCGAGGGCTTGAACGTCAAGCGCCTTATCGAAATTAACTGCTACCGCGGACAAAGGCACCGTAGAGGGTTGCCCACACGTGGTCAGCGCACCAAAACCAATGCTCGCACCCGTCGCGGACGCAAACGCGTCACTGTGGCTGGCAAAAAGCAACCAGCTAAATAAACATTGATCGACCGTTAATTGACCACATTTTGACCAAAGGACTAAAACAGGAAAGCTATGGCTAAGTCTCCGAAGGCAAGGACGAAGAAGAAAGAGCGCCGCTACGTGCTGCAGGGTGTCGTCCACATCGCAAGCACTTTTAACAACACCATCGTCTCCTCCACCGATCCACAAGGGCAAGTAATTGCCTGGGCATCGGCTGGAACGGTCGGCTTCAAAGGCGCCAAGAAGGGCACTCCCTTTGCCGCTCAGCAAGCTGCCGAATCCGTGGCCAAGCGTTCAATGGACCAGGGCATGAAGCAAGTAGAAGTACTTGTTAAAGGACCTGGCGCCGGTCGCGAAACCGCTATCCGTGCCCTGCAAGCCTCTGGTCTGGAAATCACATTGATCAAAGATGTGACTCCTATTCCTCACAACGGTTGCCGCCCGCCCAAGCGTCGTCGCGTCTAATTCAAGCTTTTAGAGAAGCGCTAGCTATATTGAATAACTATGTGCCGCTTTTGTGGCGCCAGAAAGTATTTATTCATTCGCTTCACAGAGAACATTCATTCACGGAGAGAATATGGAACCTCTAAGAATCAAGTGCCTAGAGAACAAAACTGGAGCAGATGGTTCAATTTACGGCAAGTTCGTAATTGAGCCTTTGGAGAAGGGTTATGGAACTACTTTGGGCAACGCCCTGAGAAGAGTTCTCCTTTCTTCTCTCGATGGTTCGGCTGTAAGTGCTGTACGCATCGAAGGCGTCACTCATGAATTCACCACCGTTCCCGGTGTTGTTGAAGATGTAATTGATGTCATGCTCAATCTCAAGGGACTCGTTGTTAAAACCTTTAGCAACGATCCTCAGTACTTGCATCTGGATCTAGATCGCTCAGGACCTGTCACCGGCCGTGACATTATGTGCCCTGCTGATGCCACTATCATCAACCCCGATTGGCAACTTTGCACCCTGGCTGAGGGTGGTCGTTTGAGAGCTGAAATCACTGTTGAGCGCGGTCGCGGTTATGTACCGGCCGATGCCCACAGTCACTTTAAGCAAGCAATCGATGTATTGCCTATCGACGCTGTCTTTATGCCTATCCGCAAAGTAGCCTACAACGTAGAGCCTACCCGTGTTGGCGAATCAACCGATTTTGACAAACTCACAATCGAACTCTGGTCCAATGGATCAATCGATGCTACCGAGGCTATCTCACAAGCTGCTCGTCAGATTGTTGAGCACCTCCTGCCCATCGCTGAACTCTCCGGCAAACCCATGGTGCCTGCAGCTACTCAGCCGCAACAGCAAGATGGCAAGCACAGCAGTATCTCTATCGAAGAGCTTGAGCTTTCCGTTAGAGCATATAACTGCCTCAAGAGAGCCAACATCAATTCGCTCGGCGAGCTGCTCAAGCTTAGCTATGACGATTTGATGAATATCAAAAACTTCGGTAAAAAATCCGCAGATGAAGTGATCGAGCGCCTTCGGCAGTTTGGTCTGACACTTGCAGACACACCGAAAGACAAGTAAAAAGTAAAGTTAGTTAGAAGGCAACATAGCTAAAAGGCTAAAAGCTAAAAGGATTTATCATGCGTCATAGAGTACCCGGCCATCAGTTAGGACGTCCCGCAGACCAGCGCAAAGCATTGCTGAGAGCGCTCGCCACCGAGCTATTGCGTCGGGACGAAATTGTCACCACTCTTGCTAAAGCAAAAGCACTGCGCGCATGCGCTGAGCGTTTGATCACTAAAGGTAAGAAGGGTCAATTTGGTGATTACAAAGCCCTTGCTGAAAAGGCAAGAAAAGGTGATGTAGAAGCCGCTAAACAGGTAGCTCGCGTGGTGCACTTGCGCCGCCAGGTTGCTGGTTTTGTCTATGACAAAGACGTGGTAACTCGTATATTTGACGAATTGGCTCCTCGCTACAAAGACCGTCAAGGCGGCTACTGCCGTATCATCAAGGCTGGTCCTCGTCGCGGCGATTGCACCGAGATGGCAATTATCCAACTCGTCTAAGTCGTTGACCGATAACCTACAAACTTCACGCATCGCCCTCTTGATTGAATATTCGGGAAAGGAATTTCACGGATCTCAGTATCAAGAGGGCGTTCGCACAGTACAAGATGAAATCGAAAAAGCCTTTGCCATTTTGACAAAGACTAAGTCTCGTTTGCACTTTAGTGGTCGCACCGACACTGGTGTCAGTGCCTCTGCCCAGGTCGCTCATATTGATTTGCCCTGTCAGCACATAGAGGGGCTCTCCAAGCCGCAGATGTTTGATTTGATCTGGCGGCTCAATGGCATTTTGCCAAAAGATGTAGCGATTGCTGAGCTAGTCAATGTAGATAAATCGTTTCATGCCAGGCACTCGGCCCGTGAGCGCGAGTATGTGTATCGAATCTTGAATAAACCACAGCGTTCTGCGCTCTTAAAAGATACTCACCTGCTGGTGCGTCAGCCTCTTGATCTGCAAATCATGCAAGATGCCGCAGCCAGGCTGGTTGGGCGTCATGACTTCAGTGCATTTCGTTCTACCAGCGATGATATCAGTAGCCCAATTTGCACCATTAACCGCGCTGAATTGTTGAATTTACGTGAAGGGGTGCTGGAATTCTGGATAGCTGCCGATCACTTCGTGTACAATATGGTCCGCATTATTGTTGGGACTCTTATCGATATAGGTCTCGGCAAGAGGGGTGCGGACGCAATTAGTCAAGCTCTTCTCGAGCCCAACCGATCGCTGACTGGCCCCACTGCTCCCCCCTGGGGGTTGACACTAAATGCGGTCAGATATCCGGGCTTTAGTCTCTGGAGCTCTGGAAACAATTGACCGTCGAGGAGATTTGAGAGTGAAAACCTATTGCCCTAAACCAGAGGAAGTCACAAGAGAGTGGCTCGTCGTCGATGCCGAAGGCAAAACCCTCGGACGTCTAGCCGTTGAAGTGGCTAACATTCTGAGAGGCAAGCATAAGCCCGAGTACACCCCTCACGTTGACTGTGGTGACTTCGTCGTCATCGTCAATGCTGACAAGATTCACGTTTCTGGTAAAAAAGAAACAGACAAAATGTACAGACGTCACTCAGGATTCCCTGGTGGCTTCAAGGAAGAAAATCTGGCTCACTTGAGAGCAAGAAAACCAATCGCCATCATCGAAAAAGCTATCCGTGGCATGTTGCCTCACAACAAACTCGGTGACCGTCAGTTTGTCAAACTCAAAGTATATGCTGGTGCCGAGCATCCGCACATCGCCCAAAAGCCCGTTGTGCACCAACTGGCCAAGCACGCTATCGCTAATTAATCAGTCACTTGTAGGAAATAACGGCAAATGTCTAGCGTAATACAGTACATCGGCACAGGCAGAAGAAAATCCGCCACAGCCAGAGTGCGCCTGGTGCCTGGCACCGGTGAAGTCACAATCAACAACCGCTCCATGGATGACTATGTGGGTGGACGTGATGCGCTTCGTAAAGAAGTCTTTGTAGCATTCCATGCTGCTGATGCCATGGGCAGATTTGATGTGCACGTCAATGTGCGCGGCGGCGGTATCGCCGGTCAAGTAGGCGCTATTCGTCACGGTATTGCCAGAGCGCTTTCCGAAGCTGCTCCTCAAAATCGTCCAATTCTTAGAGGCGAAGGTCTGCTTACCCGCGACCCCCGCGTCAAAGAGCGCAAAAAGTACGGTCGCAAGAGAGCTCGCAAACGCTTCCAGTTCTCCAAGCGCTAATTGGTCGCTTGACTGGATTATTGTTTGGTCAGTTGACCCGTCAATTATCTCGTCAATTGCCCCGTCAAATAATCGATATAAAAGAGGGCTTCCCGTTTGGGGAGCCCTTCTTATTTGTTCTATAGCTTATTGGTCTGTTTGCTAGTTTATGTCATGTCGATATCTTCGACTTTTTCGGGACTCTTATTAGGGATGATGCCTTTGGCACGGTAAGGATTTTGAAAGCGAAATAAGCAAACAAAAGCAGAAAGCGAAACGATGCCGGCAATGGTAACAAGGACCCAGCCCACGCCCTTTTCGCTTTCGGAGTTGTAGAGCACAAAGGCCCCACCAGCAAATATGCAGCAGGACAAGAAGAGCATAAGAGGGATATATAGCGATTTGACCGATTGCCAAAATTCAGCTTTTTCGGCTTCTTCTTCGGCTTTGATTCGAGCCTTTTTGCTCTCGATGGTTTCTACCATAATTGGCACCTGGATTTAGTTTCAACCTAATCTTAGCGCACTTATATACAACTTGAAATGCTAAACTGAATGTGATGTCAAAGTACAAAGAAATCGATATTATCTGCCCCAATTGCAGCCGTCCTGTTAACTCCCGCATGTCCTTTTGTCTGGAATGTGGAGACTTACTGGATCATCGTCGTATGCCCGCACCCAGGTCGCGCAGACGCCGCTCTTCGGCAATGTCGGATATTATCAAGAGCGCTCTACTCGTGATGGCTCTGGCTCTCTTTGGCATATTTGTCATTACTGTTTATGAGTCCATCAAAAGCTATCAAACGGATGGCGTTAACGCCCTCAAAAAGGCTCGTGCTTACGCCCTCAGCGGCGAAGATGAAAACGCCATCAACTTGCTCTCTCGTGCTATCGATGAGGACAAATCTGGCAAGTTTCACAGCGAGATGCTGGCTCTATTAGATCAGTGTCTCTACGAGAGAGGTTTGAAGCTGGCTCAGGCTGGTCATTATCATGATGCTGTCACCTGTTTTAGTCGAGTCAGCCCTGGATATCAAAATAAAGAAGAAGTAGATAAGCTCATTGCAGAGTATTCGGATAAGGCGCTGCCACTGGAGTTTAGCCAGGTGACTGGGACTGTACCTGGTAGCGATAGCAGTGCTGCTGCCAGCTTGATTCCGGCTCTGGCTGGACATGCTATGAGTAGGCTCGATAAGACAGCTCTGGAGAGTGTCCCTCAAGTCGCTGATAAACGTTTGCAGCCAGGCAAAATCCTATCGACCAAAAGTGAAGGCGTCATACCTCTTGCTCCGGCAAGCAATGTCAGTACAATGCCTGCTGCCGCTCCTTTGCCGCCCAGAGTAGCACCGCAAAGTAGCAATCGGGCGTCTATGCCTTTGGCTGTGCCTGCCTCTATCCCTGGCTCTATCCCGGCTGCTATGCCGACATCGAGCGTGCCTATGGCGCCACCGGTGGCTCTCATCAATGGCAAAAAGGGTGACAGTCAGGTTGATAGTATTGCGCGCTATAACGAGCTATTAGCCCGCTATTTTTCCAAAAATTCTTCTGATACTCGCAATGCCAATGAGCCCCCCAGCTATGATGAGTGGGTCTCAAATGGCAAGTCTGATTTTTGATATCTTAGTTATAGATGATTCAAAAACAAGACAAAAAAGAAAAGACCTTTAAGCCGCCAGTCAGCTGGAAAGTCCGGCTCAGACCAGCTGTATTTACTCTGGTTTTGCTCTTTGTAGTGGCTATGAGCCACGCATCTTCGATTTGGAATGACTTTGCGCTGGATGACCGTATCAACATCAAGCCTTTTGGACTGGTCTCAGTGGAGAAGCGCAAGTGGGAGCCGGTCTGGTATGAACTCTATACAGACGCCTTTGAAAAACCCTTTAGCGAGCCAATGCGTCGCCTCACGCTGGCATTTGATTATCAAAGCGGACATCTGGTGTCACCGGCGGTTTATCATGCCACCAATGTGATTTTGCAAGCGCTCGGCATAATTGCTGCATTTTTTGTTTTGCTCAAGCTAGCGGCAGAGTTCAACCAGAATAATTCTGGTAAGACCAATTTTGCTTTGCCCTTATTTGTTTGTGCTTTGTTTTGCGCTCATCCACTTACCTCTGAGAGTGTCGCCTATATCTCGGGGCGCAGTTCGCTGCTGTGTTTCTTTTGGTACATGGTAGGGCTTGCTTGTTTTATCCATGGCTTTACTACTAAGCGCATCAATTTGTCGGTACTGGGCTCACTATTTGCTTACCTTACGATGGTGGTGGCAATCTTCGCCTCGAGCCAGTCGATTACGTTGCCCTGGACTATGTTGTTTTGTGCCTTGTTACTAAAACCAGCTAAGTACACCTACAAAGAGTGGATCTATGAGCGCTCTTTCGAGCTTGGTGGCATACTGAGCGTAGGCATTGCTTTGATTTTTCTGTTTTTGCTTAAGAGCCCGTTGCCTTCACTCTTTATGATTGGAGTGCCAGCGCTCGGCTCTCAGCTCTTTTACTTAAGTACGCTCAAGAGTCTGAGTGTTTACTATCTGCGTACCTTTTTTGTACCAGTAGGCTTTAGTATTTATCCCGCTGGCGTCATTGCCACTGGTTTTGCTGATCCATTTGTCTGGCTCTCTTTTGCTTGCATTGCGGGCACGCTGTATTTGATGTGGTACTTCAGGACTCGTCCGCTACTTATGCTGGGCTTGTTTTTGTTTTTGGTTGGACTCGTTCCCCAGAGCTTTATGGTCTCATCGCTCATCGCGCACGGTGCACGCTTTTATCTGTCAGGGTTTGGGCTCTGTCTTGCACTTGGTGACTTTGTCTTTAGTGCATGCGCTGATAAGTTTAAAATCGATCCAGTCGAGATAGCCAAGTACGGCTTTAGTCGCAAAGTCGCACTGTTAGCTCTTTTGCCGGTTTTGCTTTTGGCCGGACTATCAAATTGGCGTGATCATGCATACAAAAATAGTAGCTCTATAATCAGAGCAGCTCTTAAACTTGATAAAGATAACCAATATCTCCAGGCACTTCTGGCTTTTAAATTGACTCAGGAAGGCGCTTCTAAAGTAGAAGAAGGTGCCGAAATCGCAACTAATCTGCTCAAGACTAATAGTCAGCTGGTCTTTGCACTGCTGGCTCAAGCTAACTACTATCAGAGCAGACAAGACTATATATCCAGTGCTAGTAAATTTGCCGAAGCGCTACAAGTGGCACAAGCACTCAAGCTTGATGAATGGATAGTGGCATATTGCGAAGGTGGTGTTGCTCGTACTGTAGTCTTGACGCAAGACTTGACTGAGCCTGAGCAGGCTCTCAAGGTTAAGCAATTTAGTGAGCATGCTCTCAAATTTGACCCGACAGTGGCCCGGCTCTATCTTGCCCATGGTCTGGCACTCATGGCCGAAAACAAGCCAGAATCAGCCGAGCGCGCCTGTCGTGAATATGATAAGGGGCGCAGATTTGACATGAACGACCCAGCTTTTGCTTATCCACTGGCTCAGGCGTCTCTGCGCACAGGCTATAGCATTCGTCTGGAACCCGCCTTTAGTGCTGCCAAAATGGCTTATCGTCTCAAAATTGATGAGAACTCTAGACTTTTGTTTGCCCGGGCTGCTCTCGAGAGCGGTCGGCTTAACCGCGGTTATAGCGTTTTGGAAGACTATTTTAAAAATACAAAAGTGCCATCTGCCGAAGCTTATTACATCCTCTCAGGGCTCGAGCGCATGAGTGGTCGCACTCAAATTGCTGATGCTTATCTAAAGGTAGCCCGTGATAAAGACAAAGATGTAGAAAAGCACAGACTATTTATGTCAGTCAAACCAAAGCCCACCAAAGACGAAGACAATCAGGGACCATCCTCGATTGACGCTAGCAAACTCAGTTTGCCTACCAATTTTGCATCTCAGTCAAAAGCTCCGCTTCCTCAGAAATAGGCTTTTGACAGGCAAAGTTGCGACAAATATAAAACGTACTTTTGTTGTCCAGGCTTGTCCGTTCTTTAAATAACTGACCAGGCATTTCGTTAGCACTGCTGTCGTTTATTTGTGCCACCACTTTGTTTGGGCTGTAACGCTTAAACAAATTGAGCACTGACTTTTGCGCTACTTCTTGCGGTAGGCTGTCTGGTTGCAGCACTGCAATCTCTCTTGGTGCTGACAGTCTAAAATCAAGACAATTGAGTAGATTGGCAAATTGATCGCAAAGCCTGGTCAAATTTGGTCCGTATAGCTGGAGGACCTTTTGTGCTGCTTGATCGTATGTGGTAATACCAGTCAAATAAGCCAGACGCAAAAGAGCCATGGTCGCTGACGATGTACCCGATGGCACTGAGCCATCAAAGTGGCTTCTTGTTCTCACGATCATTTGTTCGGCGTCTTTAGCTGTGTAATAAAAACCACCATCAGGACAGTCGTTAAATAGTGTGAGCATTGTGTCAGCTAGTTTTGTAGCAGTATTGAGCCAGACTGAGCTTTTATCGACCGAGGCCAAATCCAGCAGAGCATTGATGGCATAGGCATAGTCATCGAGATAAGCATCGAGCTTGGCATGACCACTCTCTACTTGATCTGCGGGGACGCCCCAGACTCTCAGTAAGCGACCATTGACATACAATTTGTCGAGGATAAATTGCATGGCGCGTTTGCCAGTCTGTAGATAAGTCTCTTTGCCTGTGACTTGATAGCCCTGGACATAGGCTGAGACCATCAGGCTGTTCCAGCTAGTCAGGACCTTTTCGTCACGACCTGGTCTGATTCTTTTTTCTCTGGCGGCAAGTAGCACTGCCGATAGTTTTTCGAGTTTTGTCAAAAACTCAGCTTCGCTCATACCAAGATCGCTAGCCAGTTTTGCTGGCTCTTTGCTTAGATGCAAGACCGAATTGCCGTGTTCAAAGTTACCAGACTCGGTAACACCATAAACATCAGCCAGCCATGCGCCGTCTTTGCCCAGTATAGATTTGACTTCTTCGCGTTTGAAGACATAAAACTTGCCTTCTTCGCCTTCGGAGTCTGCGTCCAGGCTTGAGTAAAAGCCGCCGTCCTGAGTCTCTAACTCATTTTTGACAAAACGCAGTATGCCTTCTGCCGTAGCAAGCCAGAAGTTTTTGCCAGTAATTAAATAACCGTCAAAGTATGTACGAGCCAAAAGAGCATTGTCATAAAGCATTTTTTCGAAGTGCGGTACGAGCCATTTGCGGTCCACCGAATATCTGGCAAAACCGCCTGCCAGGTGGTCATAGATACCGCCACAAGCCATTTTGTCTAGACTTGTATTGATTACTTCCAGGCACTCTTCTTTTTTTGAGTCTTTGATCTCGGAGCTTTTGCTGGTGGAGCGCATAAACAGCTCCAGGGCAAAAGTATGGGGGAATTTGGGCGCACCGCCAAAGCCACCAAAGTCAGCGTCAAAATTACTATAGAATTTTTCGAGAGCGCTGCTTATAGTGCCGTAATTGAGATAACTCTCGCCATCAATAGTCTGAGCTCCGTCTGCTTTGACTTTTTCCATGAGCCTGAGATGCTCGGTCAGCTCACCAGCTGAAGCCATAAGGTCCTCACGATTTTGCAGCCAGGCTTTGTTGATTTGAGTCAACACTCTTTTAAAGGCTGGCATACCATGGCGGTCTTCCTTGGGAAAGTAAGTGCCACCAAAAAATGGCTTAAGCTCTGGCGTTAAAAAAACAGTCATGGGCCAGCCACCATGGCCGGTCATTATCTGCACTGCTTTCATATAGATTTCGTCGATGTCGGTGCGCTCTTCTCTATCTACTTTGATATTGATAAAGTTGGCATTCATGATGTCGGCAGTGGCCTGGTCTTCAAACGACTCATGCTCCATGACATGACACCAGTGACAGGCAGCATAGCCTACCGATAGCAAGATTGGCTTTTGCTCTGCTTTTGCCCGGTCCAGTGCCTCTGCGCCCCAGGGATACCACTGCACTGGATTGTAGGCATGCTGCTTGAGATAAGTGCTTGTTTCTTTGACAAGTAAGTTAGCGGTTTTCATTTGTCCCTACCTCAGACTTGAGCAGTTTTTGATATGCAGTAATGGTGGCATCCACAGTTTTGTCCCAGGTCAATTGTTTGGCTTTGGCCCGGGCTTTTATTTGCATGCTCTTGAGCATGGCTGGATCGCTTTGCAGTTGTTGCATGTGTTGGGCGAGTTCTTTAGCACTGAGATGGTCTTTTAATACAAGACCATCGATGCCGTCATTGAGCAGTTCGCTAACGCCAGCTACACTGCTGACAATAGCTGGCACACCAAAGAGCATTGCTTCTACTGGTGACATACCAAAGGCTTCACATTTAGAGGGCACCACTATTACCGATGCATTTTCTTGAAATGGTTTTAAATCCTTTTGATAGCCGGCAAATTCAACACAGTCTGCTATGCCGTGCATCCCTGCTGTCAATTTGTTAAAGAGTGAAGCGCGCAGCCCGACTACAGTTAGCTTGAATTTTAGACCTTGCTTTTTAAGGAGGGCACAAGCAGTATAAAGCGTGTCCAGACCTTTTTTGCGGTAGCCCTTGCCGATAAATAGATAGTTAAATGGCTGAGCTTGCACCTTTTGACTGATATCGTATTCGGACTGACTATCGGCACCACAGGGTGCTATGGCGTACGGTGCGTCATCGAGGTTATAAGTCTCATAGTAATCGCGTTTGCAAATTTGCGAGACAAAGATGCGCATTTTTGTGGATTTAGCAAGGTCGCCATCTTGTTGCATCCTGGTTTTGTAAGCGTCATTTGTAGCCAGTTTGTATTCGTTGATCAGTCTCTCGGCCGGATAGCCACTAAAGCTAAAACGCTTGGCTGTGTGCTGGTGAAAAGTCACTAGATCGGCGCCCTTTACCGGGCAGTGCTGTGAGTGCACCAGATCAAAAGGACCGCTAGAGGCTAAAAGTGTGCTGGCTGCATTGTAGATGTGCACCAATCTAGCGCTTTTGGAGATACCTCTGGGGGCTTGATCAAAAGTTTTGATAGTCAGATTATGGTGACTCAGTCCACTCTCATCAGTCTGACAAATTACTGTTACTCGATGTCCACGCTGGAGCAAGCCCTGCACAAGTCTCAGAGCATATAGCTCCAGACCGCCTGAGGGGCTGAATAGCCTGACTACAATGGCAATATTTAGACTGGTCATCTTTATGAGATTGACGACAAAAGACCATCATAGAGATGGCAGTTGGCATCAAGCACTCCTTTGAGTCCTGTTGCTACACTCTGTTTGTGACCCTGCTGGCTAAAATACAGTGCCAGGCTGATGGATTCGTCGGTGTGTTCACATTCTACAGTGACATGATCAAACCATATATGGTGCTCTTGCCCAAAGCCTGCAAATGCTTTTTGTAGTGCTTTAAATTCTTCGATAGCCAGTATCTCTGTGGCTGTGATTGCTCCGGCTGACACTGCTTGCTTGCTAAGACAATTGCTAATCAGTTTGCCTTCAAGCGGATAATAAAATGGCGTCACTGCCTTGATAAACTGTTTGATGCCAGCTTCTACTTTAATTGCTTTATAGTCATTGGGGCTGACGCCACATTGCCAGGCCAGGTCTTGCAGTTGTAGCTGGTGGCGTCTGTTTTCATGACCGTTGCCGTATTCGTTGCGGACGTTTTCTAAGATAAATGCTACAGCGCGCTCCGGCATAATAGCAGCAGCTTTGAGCAAAAGTCGGCGCAAGTGAGAGGCATGCGCATCATAATTTTTGAGCAGTCTTGCTACTTTGGCTACTGTCAGCGGATTGTTTTTTGTGTCTGCCAGTCTGGCAAAGAGTGGATGGCTAAAGCAGGGATGTGCTCTGGCTGTAGTTAGTATCCAGTCACCGTCGTCAGGCACAGACTGGCGTGCTGGTTTAGCCAGCCTGTCTGTAAAGGTTGCCACTGTATTTGATGACATGACAATTAGCCTTTTTGGGCCACTGTCTCTTTGACTTTATGCTTTCCCTGCTCGGCGCTTGCTTCCTCTTCTGCTTCCAGTAGCCACTGAGCTTCTAGGGCAGCCATACAGCCTGTACCGGCTGCAGTGATAGCCTGACGATATAGCTCGTCTTGCACATCGCCTGAGGCAAAGACACCTTTGACCGAAGTCTTAACACCATCGGTGGTTTTGACATAGCCGTTTTCGGTTAGTTCTAACTGTCCGACAAATAGCTCGGTGTTAGGTTTGTGACCGATTGCAATAAAGACACCATCACAGGGTATTGTCTGTACTTCATTTGTTTTGATGTTTTTGAGTTTGATCGCAGTAACTTGACCTTCTTCGACATCAAGGATATCTTCGACGACGCTGTCAAGGATAAAGTGGACCTTTTCGTTGTTTTTGGCGCGGTCAACCATAATCGCTGATGCTCTAAAGCTATCGCGTCTGTGGACTAGAGTGACTTTGCTAGCAAAGCGAGTCAAAAATGTTGCTTCTTCCAGGGCAGTGTCTCCACCTCCCACTACAAATACTTCTTTGTCGCGGAAGAAAAAGCCGTCGCAGGTGGCACAGGCTGATACGCCATGTCCCATGAGTTTGCTCTCAGCAGGCAAGCCTAAGAGTTTTGCGGAAGCGCCTGTACCGATGATCAAGCATTCGGTGAAAATTTCTTCTGAGCTGGTCTTGATTCTAAATGGGCGGCTGGAAAGATCGACTGACTCAGCGTTGTCATAAATAAACTGAGTGCCAAAGCGCTCTGCTTGTTTATGCATTTCTTCCATTAGTTCTGGTCCCAGGATGCCATTGGGAAAGCCCGGGAAGTTTTCGACATCAGAGGTGATGGTCAGTTGACCGCCAGCTTGCAAGCCCTGAATGACCAGAGGCTCAAGATTGGCACGGGCTGCGTAAATTGCAGCAGTCAAACCGGCCGAGCCAGATCCTAGAATTGTGAGTTTCTTATTTATCGCCATGGCCACGCTCCAACCGGACAGTCAGATTAGATTGTAGGCGGTTCTAAGACACTTTTAGCCGAGTTTCAATATAACTTAAGTGTGTTTATATGCTTGGCAGCCAAATTTGGCTCATCAGCCTATCAGCTTACTTACCTTGTAGGGTCTCAGACCAAATGGTAAAGCCTTCTTAACGAGTTGGATTTCGTCTTCCAGGCGAGTTAACTCCAGGTTGATTCTTGTCGTACATTCGGCGATTTCTTTTTGAGACTGACTGCCTTTGAGCTTGCGAGCAGATTTTTCGACCATTTCTTTGAGTCTGATCAAATCATGGTGCTTGCCAAGTAGCTGCTGCGCTTTGACCAGGTCGATATTGGTGACGCTAAAAAACTCTGTCAAGAGATAACGCCAGCGTTTTATTGTCAGCCTTAGCTCGTGCAATTGCACAGGTGTTTTAGCCAGGGCGGCATGATTCTTGGCTTCGGCTTCTGCTTCTAGCAAAAACCGCTCTATATGTTGGTAGCTAGCTGCTTCCAGCGGGCTGATAAAGGGTTTTTCGCTGGCAGGCATGACGATTTCTTCTTCGGGCAAAGGCAAAAGCATGCGCTCAAGCTCGTATGCGCGCAAAGAGAGATGTTCGGCTAGATTTTTTGCCACTTTCTTGGGCTTTAGTTCTGCAATCTTTTGCACCATTTTGCGCCCGATGCGAGCGCGTTTTTTGCGCCAGGCAGACAGCACATAGAGTGGTGCTTGATATTCTTCGGCAAAGTTGATGTTGACGTCCAGATCGCGCAATTTGCCCAGGGCTTTGTTGATTTTGCCCAGCGGTTTTTTGACTTTGCGATCGTAATTCTCGTCGCCCCAATGGTCGACTTCCAGGATTTCCCAAATGGAGTACCAGCGCCTGATTACGACCCGGCATTTGTGCACTTTTGAGGGTGACAACTTGCCTTTGAGTTCCTTTAATTCGACGGTTAGATCATCAAGGATGCTGAGTGCGCGTGCTTCTTCTAGCTCAAACCAGTTAAGGGTGAGGAGATGTTCGGGGATTGCTTTGACTAGCGTGTCCATTACTTTAGTATGTCACCAAGTAGCTCTTTAGAGCGTTTCAAAATCAACTCTTGTCCACCTCTTCTATACACAGCGTGCGCGCGTTCAAACAGGCTTGGCATAGTTACTTTTTCGAAAGCGGGCAGATGATGCGGCTCTCTCAAAAATTTACGCAAGGGTTCTACATTGTCGTCCCAATAAAACTTTTCTGCCAGTCGTCTGGCGCCCTGCTGCATACTTTTTAACTCTTCTGGATTTAAGAGTATTTTTTTGATGCTGCTTGCCCAGCCATCCACATCCTGGTATGGCAGTGCCTGACCAGCTTTGTAGCCATCGATAAGCTCAGCGAGCTGATCGCCTTGGGTGGTCAAAATGGGCAGACCGCACCAGAAATAGTCCAGAATGCGGGTGCGAAACGAAAAGCGGGTCTCGGGCAGGTCGAAGTGTGCAGATACTGCAATCGTGGCATCGAGCAAATAGTTGACCCTATCCTCATATGGCACCCAGCCATCAAGGAAAAACACACTCTTGTCGGTGAGACCCAGCTCATCAGACAGTTGGCGTGCCTTTAGAGTCATGTCCATGATTGGCACTTTATCGTTGGGAGACTTGGTGCCCATAAAAACCAGCTTGAGATCTGGGATGTCTCTATGACATTGCTTGACTGCTTTAATCACGGTGAGTGGATCAAACCAATCCCAGATGCCGCCTCCCCAAAGTAGGACAGGGCTCTGACCCAATTGAGGGATGCGCTGCCTCAGTCCAGGGGCGCTTGTCTTTTGCGGTGGCTCTACAGGCAGACCGTAAGGCACAACGTCGATTAGTTTGCGCAAACTGGGGTCCAGTCCGTACATCTCAGGCGTGACGCGACCAAGCGCACAAAAGCGGCCAAGCCAGTAGTCGCGCTGTCTCTCGGAGGCGCAGACTGTAAAATCTGCTCTTGTCATGTGCAGCTCCAGCACCTGGTGCATCAGTCTGTAACTGGCTGACGCCTGCACTGGGTCGTTTTTGTACTGGACTAAGACTGCAAACAGATAAGGGTCATAAAGGTCAACAATGAGATGCTTGCCCATGTTTGCCAAAAATGGAAAAGGCTTAAGCACATTTGCCTGTATAAAGATGGCTGTATGACCAAGGGCAAGCTCTGCTAAAACGCGCTTACCGCCGCCCTGCACTAGCCTTACATTGGCTGGCAAGTTTTTGGGTCTCGTGCCAGCTGCTGAGCTATAGACAGTTACTTCAAACTCGCTAGCCAATCTTTTGCCAATTTCAAGAGCACGGATGGCAGGACCGGCCATACTTTCGCCGATTGGTTCAAGAGTGATGATAAGAATTTTCGATTTAACAGTGCCCATTGCTTAGCCTTTTAGCGAGGGACTAATTATAGCCGGTGTGCAAATACCACTCGCGTCGATTGTTTCTCAGTTTAAATTGGTTTGCTTCGTTTGTTCGTCTCTGCTGGTTTGAACGGAGGCAAGAACTAGTCAGGAATGTGAATTACTTTGTTGTTCAAGACTCTTTAGGTACTCTGCTTCTGGCTACTGCTCGGAAGCTAAATTGAACCCAACAAGATATTGTCGCCACTACGGCTGGTGGCAGCCTGCTATCTGGCTGGCGCATAGTTCATGAAAATCGAGAGTTCAGCAATGGAGCTAAAGTTATATTACGACTCTTCGTGGTATAGATATCTGAAACGGAGTTTTTAATTCTTCTATAAGAAGGTGTGTATTGGCTACTGATTCACTCGATTTCGGCGAACTTCGTAAAATTGGCATTTCCGGTCAATGCTTTGAAGAACTCATAAGAAATTTGGGAGTAAAGCAGTTTAACTCTGTTGGATGGACTGGTGCCGGACCTGATGGTGGGAAGGATGCGATTTTTTCCGATCCACTCAGTGGCGATAAAATTAAGTGGCTAGTTAGTTGCAAGCATACGACTGGCAACGTTTCTGAAAGTGATTTGCCTGCCAATATCTCTAATAAGTTGCTTCAAAATGGCTGCGATGGCTTTCTGTTAGCTACATCCTCAGGGCTTACTGTTGGTGCCAAAAGTATGATTGATGGCTTTGATGGTCAGGATATTGGCGGATATAGAATTCGTACAGCAATATGGGACAGGGCGAAACTCATTGAGTTACTGACTAAGCCAGAGAATAGAGATCTGTTGCTGACTTATTTTCCCAAGACTGGCAGGGCTCTTGCGTCCTTTGACCAACTAGAGTCAACTAACTTGCTTGAGGTTGTGAAAGCTATAGCTGGTGATAAACCTCAATTGGCATTTGAGCTTGTTTCTGAACTGGTACGACAGTTTAATGGCAAGCCTATTGCTATTGCTCTTACCGATTACGCTCTAGGTTTTATGGAGCTATCTTTTGCTGAGGTGTATGGGTTACTCTATGATGTTGCGACGCAAACCAAGCTTGGTGTAGGTTGCGTTTATCAAATTAACGAGATGGTTTTACAAAAGTCAGATGAGAATGGCTTTGATGGCGCGCTTGCTAACGAATTTGATGACAATGTATTGCTCTCAGAGGCTTACCTAGAGAACATCAATATTTGGAGAACTCAGGATGATTTGCATTTTGAAGGACACGTGTCCATCAGCACAAATATTGGTCTGAGTGGTATTGGCTCTGTCTCTGGATTGCTGGAGGAGACTGATCTGATTCTGTCTAACATTATTATTGATTCAGATTCGTTTTTGCGTGCTGATGAACAGGATAAACCGTTTGATCTCAAGCTGCTCTAGGCCTACAGCATAGGACTGACGTGGCATGTAGTGCCAGATTTTGTGCGCTAATTAATAGTGCATTTGACCAAGCAATTTAAAATGCAAAATGCAGGCAATTTGAAGTTCCACCGCATTGCTTGATTCTAGATCGCAAACAGTTGGCGCTGCGATTGGAGTGCAGACTGGGCTAGCTTCATTGCAAGGTAAGCACATCATGTTGACATGCGCACCATCTGAGTAGAGTTTAAATCCGATTGATTCGATAACCTCGGCTGAGCAGGCGCACAATCCCATTGGTGTTGGGTTCTTTTGCAAGCGCTCTCCACGAATCCTGTTGACGATTTGTTCTTCAGTTAGATATCTGAGGCGAAAAAGAGATATTCCGGTTTCTTTAGCTTGACCCGAATCACGGTCTCTTCTGCGCCTGAAGTCGGTCGCAAACAGCTCATTGTTGTTGTAGCTTTCGGAACGTTTGCGAAAGTATGCGCGAACCAAGAGTTCGGAAGGTGCGATCAGGCGCGGAATGTCTAAGCTCATGCAGCCTGAGCAAGACCACTATAATCGGCAATAACTGTCAATGACTGGGCGATTTTTACCGGAGCACTGTCCGCCAAAGAAGCACCCTCTAATCTTTTGAAGCCGGTTGCGATTGATTGAACATTGACTGTGTTGGCATCTTCCATGGATAGAAATACGTCCAGTCTTGACGAGGTCTTCTTCCAGGAAAGGCAGACTTCTCCGTCTTCTGATACGTGCACAAAAGGAGGCGAGGGGGCTGCCGCAAAGGTAAAAAAATCATCCATTAGTGAACATGCGGCATTAACAACAAGTTCATCCGGCACTGTGACATCATCTCCGCTCATAGAGGCCTCGCGAAGCTCTTTGACTTGCTCAAGCAGCTGTGTCTGGAATGTCTTCATCCAATGTGCTTTTTGTGAATCTTGGTTCATAATCTTGTTTTGAGTTCTTTACCCTAAGTTATATATACCACAGTGGTTGTTCAAACTAGCCTTCGTGAGACCTAGTTGAGTCTGAGCCACTATCAAAGTCTTTAACAGGTGTAAAATAAGGGTCCGTTGCCGCCAGGGTATCTATGAGTCAAGTCAGTTCAAAGTCCGAACCTGTTTTAAGTCCTCAATTTGAGCCAGGTTTAGTTTCAATTGTTATTCCAAACTGGAATGGCAAGCACTTCTTGGCTGACTGCCTTGATTCGCTGTTGAAGCAAACTTACACCAATATTGAGATCATTGTTGTCGATAATGGCTCTAAAGACGGTTCTGTCGAGTTTCTCAAAGAAAACTACGAGATAGTCAAAGTGCCTCAATTCGAGGTAAATACAGGCTTTTCGGTGGCTGTTAATCGCGGCATTGTTGAGTCCAAAGGCGAGTTTATCGCACTTATAAACAACGATACTGTAGTTGATAAAAACTGGGTTAAAGAGCTGGTTAAAGGCATGGGCGAACATCCCGAGTGTGGCTCGCTGGGCTGTAAAATGCTTGCTTTTGATGACCACACATTGCTCGATGGTGTTGGTGATGGCTACAGACGTGGTGGCTTGCCTGGTCGTATCGGTCACCGCGAAAAGGATACCGGTCTATTTGATACTGGTCGTTATATCCTTGGCGCCTGCGGCGGTGCTGCACTATATCGCCGCTCAATGCTAGTTGATATCGGGCTTTTTGATCAGGATTATTTTGCTTACCTTGAGGATGTCGATATCGGTCTGCGTGCTCAAACAGCTGGTTATAAGTGTTTTTACGTGCCGACAGCAATAATCTATCACCTTGGTTGCGGCACTACTGGTAGTGGCTACAGTCCATTGGTAGTCAGGTTGTCATCGCAAAACAATTTTAATACCATAGTTAAAAATATTCCGATGCCACTGTTGCTCAAGTTTTTGCCACACATAGCATTTTGGCAAAGTTATTATTTTGCAGTAGTGATAGTGCGTGGTGGTCAGGTGGTGCCCTGGCTCAAAGGTGCCTGGGGTGCAGTCAAACTCCTGCCGCGTATGTTAGCTAAGCGCGCCAGAATAAACGCCAGTCGTAAAGTCACACTCAAATACTACGAAGACATTATCGTCGAGTCAGAACGCGATTTAGAAGAAGCGCGCAAGCGTCTCTACGCAGCAAAGCAATCGTAAGTAAGTACTTTGTGTGTTGCAGTTTGAGCTACAAAAATCTGTAGCTCACTTGTTTTACTCAGGACTAATTGAGCCCATCAAAAAATCGAGATCTGCTACTGCCTCGTTGAGCTTTTGCAAGGCTGCTCGTCCTGGAGCTCCGGCCCTTGCAGTCTTGCGTTGCTTCATAAACTCTACTGCGATTTTTAAGTCATCCAAAGCTGACTCGGTTTTTTCTATGGCACTAAGAGCGCTGTCTTGTAAAGCGTCTAGTTTGTGGCTCTCATCATTGACTTTGCATTTTTCGCAATAGCCAAGGATGTCAAAACGGCTTGTGGTGTGATCAAAGCCTTTACGCAGGGCGACATTATGACCAAAGCCTCTTATCAACTCATCGTAAAACTCTATGGTCAGACCGCAGCCAAGGCAAATCAAGTGATCATGTGCCTGGTCCTCAACTGATTCATATCTAAGACCGCGGTCGCCAGATACGGTAATCACGTTGCCGTCGGCTTTTAGCTTGTTGAGTGTGCGATATACAGTCGACAGACTGAGCTTGAGTCCGCGCTGTTTGGCTAATTCGTAGACTTCCGGGGCGGTTAAATGGTCGCCTCGCGGGATGCTGCGGATGATTTCGGCAATCGCTTCCATGCTGGAGCTATTGCTCAAATTGTCTTCGCGGCTGTTTTGGGTTTGTTTTTCGACCATGGCCTTAGTAAAAGTGGGTAAGACAATTGAACTATCAATGTCAGAATTTGACTCAACTTATTGAGAATGATTGCATACTTGTGATGATCCGGCAACGGTGCCGCTTTAACCCTTGCCATCGGGACAGGGACTACTTGGATTCTGTAATATTTCACCTGACATCGCCCTGATTTAAGGTGGGGAGCCAAAAGTCCTAAAGTCCCAGCATTTGCGGCAAAGGAGCGTTTTGGTGGTGGGGTGGCTGCCTTAATTGTCATTTGTAGTGTTGACGCACCTGTTTTCAAATGCTAATCTTTCAATATCACTAATGAGAATATTTCGCACCAGTCAGCACTCCTTGCGAGATAATCTTTTCAAAGTGACTTTGGACTCAAGCTCAGGACTGTGGATAGAAATAGGGACAGATTTCTAAGTGAAGCAGTGACCAGGTTTGTAGATTTCAAAGAGCATAGCCCAGAGATAGTTGTGTAGAATGAGCGCTCCGCTAGGGGCGCTCTTCTGCTTACAGGGTCACTATGAAATTTACTATCAATAAAGAAAGCTCAGTTCCAATTCGCGACCAGCTCATCGAGCAACTCGGACTGGCCATTGCCTCCGGATCGCTTAAGCCTCAAGAAAAACTCCCCAGTATCCGTGCTCTAGCTGACCGTCTCGGGGTGCACTACAGCACGATTACGGCTGCTTACAATCACATGGCAGAGACTGGCCTCTTGGAAGTACGTCAGGGTAGCGGGGTGCGTGTAGCATCAAGTGGTCGCAGATTTGAGAATGAAAGCACTTCTCTATCTATAGATGAGATGTTTAACGACTTCCTCGCCCGCGCCTCCGAGCGTGGCTACTCGGTCGATGATGTCAAAGCCTGTGTTAGCCGCCTCAATAGTCGCAGCCCTGTAAAACGCATCCTGGCAGTGGATGGCAATAAAGACTTTTTCCAGATTATTCAGGGTGAGCTTTCTCCACATTTTAAGGTGCCAGTGGTTTGCATTACTCCAGATGAGTTGATGCAGGATTTAAAACAAATTGATGATTCACTTCTGGTATCAAGTCTCTATCACTTATTTAGTTTTCAAAAGCATATAAAAGATCTGACCCGCCTTGTAGCATGCAATATCGAGCCCGCTCGCAATGAGCTGGAGCAAGTTGAGAAGTTGCCCAAATCAAGTCTCTTAGCTCTTGTATCGACGAGTCCGCACTTGATGGAAATGGCCGCAAAACTAGTCGCTGCTATGCGCGGAGACGAGGTCGCAGTGCGCGCTGTGCTCAAAGAAGACGAAGTCGAAGTCAAATATCTCGTCAAGCATGCTGATTTGTTTTTGGTGGACAGTGTCTCGGCTAAGACTGTTGCCCAGTATGTGCCGGAGAAAAAACTTTTGGTATTTCACTTGTACTCGCACTCCACAATTGAGCTAATCAAAGAGCGTCTCGCTAAGTGGGGCTAGATACCCTCGACCAACACTTCATTAAGTGATCTGGCAATTTGGCATATTGCCTGCCGCCATCTAGGATGGCGTAAAGAGGGCAATCAATGATCAAAACGGTCTTACGCTGGCTAAACGCTGCTTATACCATCGTCTTTTATTTAGTTGTGACGGCTTTAACACTTGCACTCTTGCTGGTATGTGGTTTGAGTTGCTTTGGTGCAGCTCACCTCTATTGCGAGCTGAGCTGTCATTTGATTGTCTTATATCTATTGGCGGCATTCTTTGTTTTGCTTGTAGTTGGTTTGGATGCTGCAATTTTCAGGAGAATGAGCTTAATTGCAAGAATTGATATTGGTTGTTTGTTTTTGATTTTGTTTTATTGTGGTTACAAAATGGCGCCACTCTGGATGAGAGAGGACAAGGCACCACAAAGGGCTAATTTGACTTTGCTGCATTTCAATTTGCACGGCGATAAAAATAAGGATTACGAGTCGTTTACTAAACAGGTCGCTGACGCAGATCCAGACATCGTCATGGTTAGTGAGTCTTCCAGAGAATGGTCAAAGGTACTGGCAAAAAAACTAGAAATTAAGTATCCGTATTTTGATAAGAGTGGCTTTAAAAGTGAGTTTGGGTTTTACAGCAAGTATCCGATAAAACTGTACAACCTCAAAGAGATAGAGTTTGTTCATCGTAAGAGGTTATTTGCACAGGTGGTGCATCCTGAGCTTGGACCAATCACAATTTTGCTTGTGCATCCTGTGACGCCAATATTTAACTTTGCTGCTCGTAACGAGGAGCTGGCGCTCTATCCAAAGGAGCTCAAAGAATTTGACACACCGCGCATACTCGTTGGTGATATGAACTGCACCCTGTGGTCTCCGTATTATGAGCGCATGGTCAAGGAAGGTGAGTTAAAAGACTGTGAGAGGGGCTTTGGCTTTGCTCCTACCTGGCCTGGCGTGACGGTCAAGCCGTTTATAACTATCGATCATTTTTTGGTTTCAAAGGATCTTGCTGTTAAGGACCGTCGCGTGCTCGGCTACGCTGGCTCGGATCATTTGCCAGTGTTGGTAAAGCTTGGTCTTGCCGAGCCTCTGACGGCAAGTACTGCGCCTACTACCTACCTGACTCATCAAAGGTAGAGTAAGTTGCAGCGACTGTTACAGTGGCTCAAGGCTTTTTATACCTTTTGTCTTTGTCTATGTTTTTGCCTTTGTACACTTGCGCTTTTGGCAATCACTGCTCTTAGCCTATTTAATAGTATGGGGCAATTAGGTGAGCTTTGTTGTCATCTAAACGCCCTTTGTCTCTATGTCTCGCTGCTTGTTCTCCTGATAATCACTGGCGACAGTTGCTTCTTTAAGCGACGATTACTTATTGCTAAAGTGTCTAGCGTATTGCTCTTGAGCATTGCGGGGCTCTGTCTTTATCGCCTGATACCATTTTATTTGTCGGTGGATAGACCCAGAGAGTCTAATCTAAGTCTTTTGCATCTCAATCTTTTGGGGCACTACAATCACGATCAAAAAACCATGTTTGATCAACTAGAGTCGCTTAAACCCGATATTGTGCTCGTCAGTGAGCTATGTGGTGGCTGGGAAAAGTTTTTGGATACACGCATGCTTGCTAGTTATCCATACTGTGATAATTTGCCTGTGAGCGGCTTTTTGCGAATTTATAGTAAATATCCATTTAAGTATGCCCAACTGCGTCATATCACATATGGTGACCGTGCTCGTATACTCGCTCGTATAGACCATCCGACGCTTGGACCCATCACTATTATACTAGCGCACCCTTACATACCGCTGGGACCGCCTGGTCATTTTGCCGCACGCAATGAGGAGTTGGCAATCTATCCAAAAGAATTACATGAGTTTGGTGACCCGGCAATTCTTGTGGGAGATTTGAATTGCACTCAGTGGTCACCGTACTTTGGTAAATTACTTGAAGACGGCAATTTAAAAGACAGTGCCAGAGGATTTGGGTTTGCTCCTAGTTGGCCTGCTATGTATAGTCCACCTTTTTTGCCAATTGACCATGTTCTTGTTACTCAAAATATTATGGTTAAGGAGCGCCGGTTGCTTGGTGCTGCAGGCTCTGATCACTACCCGTTGTTTGTGCGGTTGGCTGTGAACAGTAGTAATTGAACTTACAAATTTGATAGATCTTTGTGCATCTTAACGCAGAGCATTTTTTGTCCACTGTTTAGTACGTGCTCGCCAGGACCATCGTTGATAAAGCCATGTGCTGTATAAAATGGCACTGCCGTCAGTGATGAATCAAGCCAAAGTCTTTTGCAGTGGTGCTTTCGTGCTACTTCTTCCAGAGCATGCAGGAGTGCTTGACCCACTCTCTGGCGGCTTGCTTTTGGGTCCACATAGACTGCGCGCAGTTCTTCCAGTGTCGGCACAACCTCGCAAAAACCCACAACTTTGCCGCTAAGCTCTGCCACCAGCATTACTGTTTTTTCTGGATTGTCTGTTATTTGACGGGCTAGCTTATCGATTCTCTCAGCGCTAGCGCTGGACCATTCGTCCAATATGCTAGCTTCATAGTCTTTTGCTGCTGTGGTGTGGACTGCACTGTAGTGCAACGCAACGATAGCTGGGGCATCTTCTTGCTTAGCCGGGCGAATGTTTATGGGCAATTTGCTTGTCACTATCTCTTCTCAAATGCTAGAAGCACCAATTATAAGCTCGTCTTGTGTCGCTTATTTTTCTGCTTGGATTTGTTTTAGCAGTTTATAGTCAAAAGTAAATTCCACGTCGACATTGTCTTCACCATAGCCTGGCAGCGGTATCGGCATCTTTTTGAGTTTGGCAAAACAAGCAAGAGCCTGTTTGTCCAGGTCCGCATTGCCTGAGGACTTAAGTATTTTGACATTGATTATTCGTTGATCTTGTAAAACTCTAAACATTACTTTTGTTGCTTTGTATTTTGCAACCAGAGCTTCGTTTGGGTGCCAATTTTTTGTTATCTCATTGCCCAGTACTTTCATGTACGGACCATAGTCAGGTCCTCTACGACCGCCAGCAATTGTGCTCTCTGCTTCTTCACTTTGAGACTTGGTTGGCTGCGGTATCGGATGTGTATTTGGCGCAACTATAAATTCTGGAGCTGCTTTTGCTGGTGAGCGTTGCGGTTGTGGTCCTGCGTTTTGTGCACCAGCCTGGGACGCCATACCCAGCACACTGGCGGCTGTTGCTATTAGTCTTTTCCATGTTTTGTAAGTACGTATTTTTAGGAGCCTGATACCGACAGGACAATCCCGGGTGATTATAGTACCGTCAGCGCGCAGGTAAAGTCTGATGCAGAGGCTGTCTCCTTCATGATTACGGAGTAATTGTTCTGCTTCGGTTTTTGACATTTCGGAGAGGTTGTAGACATTCAGTTTGCATTCGCTACAAAAACGTACTTTCTTGTCGCCGCTCATTGCCTCCCACGAGGCTGGGCATGGCGATGCCACTGTTGTGTGCGACAACAGCTCTCTATTGCTTATTTTCATTGGATATTCCGCTAAGTTATATTGCCAATTCTATTCTGCGACTATCCAGGTCGATACAGTCAAAACCCTGAGATTGATTTTCTGATTTGGCAAATTAAGTAAGTGCTCGGCAAGTTTTTTTATCCAGCAGTTTTGATTTTGTAAAGGCCGGGCTAAAAGGCCGATCTTTGCCACCACAAAAGGCTATCTGGGTTTAGGATGCTTGCATGGTTAACAAATTGGCGCTGCTCCTCCGAGAGTTTTATACAGGATTCATTCATCTATTTGTCAGTGTTTGCACTCTTGCCTTGGTGCTTATTTGCGCGCTTAGTTGTTTTGGTCTACACAGCCGCATAGCTGAGCTTTGCTGTCACTTTATGGTGGCATGTCTTTATGGTGCTGTGATTTTGACTGGTCTAGTGGTGTTTGATGCAATTGCCTTTAAGAGGCGACTGCGCATTGCCATTTTAAATTTTGTGCTATTGATTACTGTACTGGGTTTTGTCATCAATAGAGTAGAGCCGCTCTGGAGCCGGGTTGATATTGCGCCAGGTAGTTACAACTTAACTCTTTTGCATGCCAATATCTGGGGCAGACTAAACTTTGACCATGAGACATTGTTTAAGCAAATAGCGGCAACAAAACCCGATATCATCGTCGTCAGTGAGCTTACTGGTAAGTGGTCGACTTTAATTACAGACAAACTCAAAGATACATATCCATACAGTTTTGCCAGACCAGCACATGGTCTGGGTATTTATAGTAAGTATCCGCTCGAGACTAGTGACTTGCGTAAGATCAAATATCAAAGTCGAGCACGGATACTGGCTAGGGTCAAGCATCCAGATGTAGGTTCAGTGACGATTCTCGTGGCTCACCCTGTTAATCCAGTCGGCGCTCCTAACAATCTAGCGGCTCGCAACGAGGAATTTTTGCTTTATCCACAAGAGCTGAGTAGTACCGGGGATCCGGCAATCCTGGTGGGAGATTTGAATTGCACTCCCTGGTCACCGTATTTTGACAAATTGATCAAAGATGGCAATCTCAAAGATAGTGAGCGAGGGTTTGGCTTGCAACCCAGCTGGCCAGGTGTAGTGGTGCCGCCGCTTTTGCCAATTGATCATGTGCTTGTTTCGCAAAGTATCGAGGTTAAGGAGCGCCGTATGCTTGCTCCTTTTGGCTCGGATCATTTGCCACTACTGGTCAAACTCAAAGTGGGGACAAAGTAAATACTGTGTCTAAAAAAACTTTGCTTAATAAGTCGCTCAATCTTTTACTCTACACGCCACCTCTATTTATTGCCCTGTCTTTGTCTCTATGTTGCGCTCTTACCTGTTTTGCTATGGGTAATCAGGTGCCAGAGCTTTGTTGCCATTTTATTTCACTGTATATAGTGGCAGCCCTGGTGCTGGTCATTGTCATATTTGTAGACGTGTTATTCCGGCGACGGTTTACTGGACCAGCGGGAGTTGTGCTTGGATTGTCTCTAGTCGTGCTTGTCTTTTGTGGCTTTAAGATGCAACCTTTGTATCAGCGCTATGAGCCTGCGCCAGACAAGTCTGATTTGACAATGGTGCATATCAATCTGTGGGGCGGGCGCAATAATGATCGTGAGTCTCTGTTTAAACAGATAGCACCGGAAGACCCTGATGTAATCGTGGTCTCTGAGCTGGAAGGCAGTTGGTATCGTACTCTTGCCGACAAGCTGGGGCGCAAGTATCCGTATGTCTCCAGTCATCCGTATAATGCTGGAGTTGGCATTTATAGCAAGTATCCAATCCTTAAGCCGGAGCTGCGCATTGAGCCGGTGGAGCACCGGGCTCGATTGCTTTGTCAGCTCGATGTTAAAGGGCACAAGCCCGTGGGACTTATGCTCGTACACCCGACTGTGCCAATTGTGCCAAAGAGTCGTTTTGATGCACGCAATAAAGAGTTGACTGAGCTTTATCCCGCTGAGATTAAGACTCTTGGTGATGAGCAGATTTTGCTTGGCGATCTCAACTGTACGCCGTGGTCGCCTTACTTTGATAAGCTCCTAGCCAAAGGCCATCTCAAAGACAGTGAGCGCGGCTTTGGTTTTACACCGAGCTGGCCCACAAAGATGTTTTTGTTTGTGCCGCTGCGTCCTTTTTTGCCAATCGATCATGTCCTGGTAAGCCAGGGCATAGTGGTAAAGGAGCGGCGTTTGCTTGGCGAAGTGGGCTCAGATCATTTGCCTGTGCTGGTTAGACTAAAGCTAACTGAGTAATGATGTTATGGATTGGCGTTTTTAATAAGCCAGTCAGCAAGATTCTTTTCTGATGCTGCGCGACGTACAAATTCTGGCAGTGGGATCAGTTTGACAAAATGTTTGAAAATACGATTGTATTTTCTGTAGTCTCCGCGTTTATCATCATTGAGCAGGTTGTTGATTTCTTGCTGTTTCAGCATAGTTCTGTCATTTTCAAATTGGCTGGCTGCAAAAGTAGCAAATCCTTCCCAAAACCAGATTGGTCCCATTTTGTCTTCATGACCGTTGACTAATTTCGTGTGTAGCCGATGAGCTAGCTCGTGGGTTAATAGTTTTTCGTAGGAGTCGGATTCTACAAATTGAGGGACATTCTTGGCATATATCTCTGGTGCCACGGCAAAAAAGGTACTACCTTCAAAATTAGCCGAATAGCCAATTGGGATAGCTATATCTTTCTCTTGCGGATTGGTCTTCCTTAGGTGAGTGTCGTAGGCTTCTTTGGATTCAAAGAGTTCCACTTGCTCAACTATAGGGTCAATTAAAAGGTATTGCCAGTCGTACTTGACGGCAAAGCCTTTCAGTCTGCGTTGAGCTCCAATAATGATGCCTTTGAGTTCCTCGCGCCTGTTTTCCATAGACTGCGGGAGTTTGAGCTCTGGCTCAAAGACGCAGGACTCTATCTGGTGTAATTTGTGCGACACATTTTGTGCGGAGATATCACCTCCACCAATAAAGAGTGCAAGTGCTACCAGAGGAGGCACTATTAAAAGGCAACGGTGTTTCATGAGTACGCTCTTGTGTATGACGGGTTCAAAGCTTTGCCTCACCTGCAGGTATTATCTCAAGCTAACTCCAAGTCCGGGCTCATCGTTTAGTGTCATATAGCCATCTTGCCAGGACGCGCCCTTGTAGGGATCGTCTTTGAGTAAGAGTGCACCATCGAGATCAAGATAATCACATAAACTTGATAGTTGGGTGGCGGCAGTCACTCCTATTGATGATTCAATCATCATGCCAAACATGACACGCATACCGTGTGCTCTGGCCGTGCCTATGACACGCAGGGCTTCCAATATGCCACCACATTTTGCTAGTTTGACCACGACACCATCTATAGCACCAGCATACCTGGCTACATCTATTGCCCGGCAGATGCTCTCGTCTGCCAGTATCGGTATAGGTGAGTGTTCTTTGACAAATCTAAAGTCGTCTACGTGACTAAATTTTGGCAGTGGTTGTTCGATAAATTCGACACCATTGTCATGCAAAAATTTGGCTGACTCCACTGCTTGTTTTACTGTCCAGCCGCCATTGGCATCAACACGGATGGGGATATTAGGTGCGACTTTACGTACTTTCTTTATGATTTCTCGGTCATAGTTTGTGCCGACTTTTACTTTTAGTAGTTTGTGACCGAGTTCGAGTGCTTCTTCTGTTTTGCGCTCAATCATATCGAGATTGTCGATGCCTATTGTAAAGTCGGTCATCGGTGGATGACCGTTTGATAGACCGAGCATCTTATATGTAGAGAGTCCAGCTACTTTGCCAGCCAGGTCATGCATGGCCATTTCGACTGCTGCTTTAGCTGCATAGTTGCCAGCTATCATCTTGTCCATATTTGCTGATACTGCCTGGATTGCAAAAGGGTCAGCACCTAGTATTTCTGGTTCTTTGGCTTGCATTTTGCCAAGTACTGCCATTACTGTCTCGCGGGATTCGCCGTGATAAGAGGCGGGGGCGGCTTCGCCAAGCCCTGTAAAGCCGTTGTACTGGAGCTTGACTAAGACGTTGAGAGTCTGGCTGCTGGTACCATAGGAGATACCAAAGGGATGTCTGGTGGTGAGGTCTAAGGGCTCAAAATGCAGACTGATTTTTTCGGTGTTCACTGATTTTTCCTGTCGAGTATCGCTTTTAGTAAGATGTCGCCGTTAAAGCGCACCGGATCGGTCGTTGGCAAACCTGTTAGTTTTTGGGCCAGGGCTATTTCGTGCTCTGCTTGCTCTTTTGACAGGTCGTGGGTATTGAGAGCGATTGCTACTACTTTTGATGGGCGCATATAAGCTGCCATTGATTCATAAGTCTCAATCAGACGTTTGTAATCACTAATAGCCATGTCAGTGCCTTTGATGTTTTTGCGGCTGGGTCTGTGGCACAGTACCATGGCTTGAGGACATGCTCCGTGGACGAGTGCCATTGTCACACCGCTAAACCCAGGGTGAGCCAGTGAGCCCTGACCTTCCACCATGATCAGATCGCTTTGCTCGGCAGCTTCAAGTACAAGCTTTTCGGTGGCGCCTGCCATAAAGTCGCCGATGACGCGGTCGATGGCGATGCCTTTGCCGCAAATCATAATGCCAGTTTGACCTGTGGCGACAAAGCCACAGCTGATGCCTTGTTGGCGAGCTGACTTTTGGATCTCTAGAGAGACTGTCATTTTGCCAACTGAGCAGTCCGTGCCGACTGTGAGCACTACATAGGCATTGCTTTGCATTACTCGACCAGCGGCTACTGGCAAATGGTCTGGTGATTTGCGTACATCAAATAATTGGCGACCGTGCTCCTTTGCCGTTTTGACAATGCGCTCGTCTTCTTCCAAAAAGTCATGGAGTCCGTTGACAACATCCATGCCATTTTCAAGAGCGCGTACTATATCGGCTTTCCATTCGGGAGGCATGGCGCCGCCCGGCCAGGCCGTACCCAGTAGCAAAGCACCTGACTTGAGGCTAGCTGCTTCCTCGATTGAGGCAACTATGGGGGCTTGGCAATCTATGCCGGTGAGTTCTTTAATTGATTTGCCGCTTTGAGTGGCATCGATGACGCAGGCTATCGGGTTGGAGCCGTAACGCAGCACCCCTTCGGCAGTCTTGGCTTGCTGCTTGCCAAACTCACCGGGAGCGTAAATGGCAAGAGGTACCGTGGGATGCAGATAAGTTTGGGTGTCGCTCAATTTGGTAGCCATAGTTTTAAGAAATCACTCATTGAAAATAAATTTTGCCGAACTAAATTATAGACCAGCTCAGGGGCGTCAGAGTGTGAATAGGCGGTCGCTGGCGTCGACCAGGTTGATTTAACGGGACAATTGAGATGTTTGTCTCTTGCTTAAGTTCTACTCTCAATGGGCGTTTTAATTTAGAATATTGATTGACCAATTCATCGGGAGACCGCTTTTCAGCCATGGAAGAAAATCAAAACAACAAAGGGGCGCAACCACCAGCTTCGCCCGCTTCCGAAGAGACACCAGCAGACAGAAATGACCGCGCTAAGGCTTTTTTTAGGGCCATGTATGCAGGTGGGGAGCCCGATCCCGACCAGTTTGGGATTGACGTCGGCCAAAAACAGCAGACAGACTCTGCCTCAGCCAGCACTATTGCCCATTTAGAGGGGCAACTCAAAGAAGCTGAAGCGAGAGCCACTGAAGCCGAAAACCTTTACAAGCGGATGGCCGCTGACTTTGAAAATTACAAAAAGCGCATTGACCGCGAGCGCGATGAGTTTTCAGCAGCTGGTATGCAAAAAGCCTTTGAAGCAATTTTGCCAGCTCTTGACGATCTGGACATGGCTACTTCCAAATTGACCGAAAAGACTGATTCCAAAGTTATGTGGGACAGTCTCAAAATGGTATTCAGCAGACTCAATCGTTGCCTGGAACAAGTGGGCATTAAGCAAATGGAAGTAGTGGGTCAACCTTTTGATCCTAGACTGCATGAGCCAGTGCAAGAAGTTGCGACAAGTGAAGTAGAAGAAGGTGCTGTTGCTCATCAGCTGAGAGCAGGCTGGATGCTCAAGGACAAGATTTTAAGACCGGCACTCGTTAACGTTGCCACCGCCCCCAGTGACGAGCAACTAGCCGCTGAAGCAGCCAAAAAAGAAGCTGCTGAAGCGGAAGCTGCTGCAAAGGCTGAAGCGGCTCAGGAAGA